>OHWJ01000029.1_pt1 | contig 44937 bp, 33 predicted proteins | sample 1579691 | NCBI WGS metagenome assembly OHWJ01 (sample SAMEA3882537, study PRJEB24775) | human gut metagenome | biome: human-associated habitat; feature: intestine environment; material: feces | place: Netherlands | collected 2009/2010
GGGATAGCAAAATCTTTACTTTTTTACCTTTTTACTTTTTTACCTTTAAAAATCCTAGAAAACTCTTGCGGGTTTGAAAATAAAGTCGTAACTTTGCGGCATGGATTTTTAAAACAGATGGTTATGAAGTACTTAGATCCTAAGGCAGACCTTACGTTCAAGAAGATATTCGGCAATCATCCCGATCGATTGAAAAACCTTCTGAATACTCTTCAGTCACTCAATGAAGATGAACTGATACAACAGCAACAATATCTGCCGACAACAGAAGAACTGGAGATTTCCGGCTTTACTGATGCCGAACTCCGTGCCTATGATAAATTCTGGGATTCGGTAAGTGTTGAAAGAACCCTTCTGGATGACAGATATCAGAAAGGAATGGAAGAAGGCATGGAGAAAGGCATGGAAAAAGGTATGGAGAAAGGTAGAGCAGAAGGCAAGCATGAGGCCAACACAGAAACAGCACAACGATTGCTGGCAATGGGACTTTCTGCCGAACAGGTTTCCAAAGCTACCCAGCTACCTTTGGAAATCATTAAGAATCTGAGCAATACATAAAAAATATAATAGCGGAGATATTGATGACAAATATCACCATAATAAATCCCAGAACCGCTTGGAAGAGCGATTCTGGGATTTTTTATACCATTTGTTTAATATTTATATTATATAGATTAATTCGTTACTCTTCGGCGCCGTCCCAGAGGCTGAATTTACGAGCATGGAATGGACCTTCTGGAGTTTCATTACTCAATGTTGTATTCACTTCATTGCCAGAGCCAGAGGCAGCCAACAGACTTACATTCTCCAACTTAACAATATCCATAGATGGTTTGATGTATTTCTTCATTATTTCTTTTTTTAAAAGTTCGTATTCCTATTGATCATATTAAGAAAGCTTTGCTATTACTTCAAAACAATCTTTTTGCCATTCTTGATTACAATACCCTTGTAACCCTTATCCACAAGCTGACCTGCAAGATTATACATTGGTGCATTGTTGCCAGCAGCCTCATTCTTTACAGAAGTGATACCGGTAGTAGAACCAGATTGATCTCCTAAGCTATAGAATTTTGCCGGATTAGCAGATTTTGCAACTTCAAAATAAGCACATTTAGCAGGGATTGTTTTACCATTGGATGCCTTATAAAAACCATCCTGACCACCTACTGTTGCCAAGCCATAGACTGTTTTTTCGGTAGTAGAAGTAATTGTACCATCCGACAGCTTCAAGTCAGAAGTTACATCCTGCAAACCTTCAGCCTTTTTCAAACGATAATCAGTATTAGCCTTACCCTTCAGCAAGACAGCGACACCAGCAGGGACAACGCCCTCAACTTCATTCATCACGATTTCGGTCTTCTCTGGATTGAGTTTTACCGTATATGCCTTCAAATCATCAAGTTTACTATAATCTACAGGATAATAAGCTGCATATGTAGAATAGCCAGAAGGAGAAATGGTAACAGTCTCCTCAGGAACATCTAAAGCCACAATCTTCACACTCTTGATATAGATCTCGCCATCATACTTGCCCACATTGAGCAAGAGACGCCTAGCGTTATCACCAGAACAAGTAACTTCCTTTGTGATGGTCTGATAGTCGGTAGTCAAATCGATATCCTCGAAATCGCCACGTCCCCGATAGTTATCTGGATTCTGCAAACCTGCTTTGATGGAGCCTGCAACAGACCCCTTTGCTACCATTGTTAACTGAATCTTAGCACCCTTAGGATAAACATTTTCGAAATCTACCTGCACATTATAAGGCTGTTCCTGCTTGGTAAAGGTAATACGATCAACATCAACGCCATCATCTTTGATGATTTCAGAGGTAAAACCTCCACCCCAACCACCAATGGCTGTTGCACCGTTAGAGAAATCAAGATTAGCCAAATCTACAGATGGGATATAAGTAGCATTTTCATCGGCTATCTCAAAGTTTGCACCACCTTGCCAACGTAGATAATAAGCAGTCTTTGTTTTATCATCTGCTGCAACTGTTGCATTCTCAAAATCCTCAGAAGAGAGGAGATTACCTTCTTCATCATACACTCTAACATTGTCTATATAAAGAATCGCATCCTTAGGCAGTTTACCAATATTCAACAAGAGTGCAGTAGCTGCATACTCATAATTCTCCAAAATTTCCGGATCACAATTTTGGGTATTACCACCTGTATGATCTATCTTCATTCCTTCCTTTGCAGTACAGTGGGAGTGACAAGTAACCTTGGTCTTACCAGGGAAGTTTATTACTGCCTCTGACTTCTCATTAGTCAAGGTAAGTTCCTCAGTATAATTGAACACTGCAGAATTATTCCACTCATTCTTATGATCAGTTTGGATATCATCAATAGCTTGGGTACCTATCTTAAATTCTGTATCAGAAGATGTGTATACATCAAACTTGACCACATTAGGCTTACCCTTCTGAACATTCTTCAGATTAATGAAGCACTGTCTACTATAAGGTTCCCCAGGATTGTCAGCGGTGCCAGTAATCTTCAGCACCTTGTTAGCTGCACTCACGCTGACAGCCATAAATGCAGCTGCCACTAAAGTAAAAAATTTCTTCATTTCGTTAAGTTTATAAAATTTATAATTGTTTGTTATTTAATCACGATTTTCTTACCACCATGGATATAAATACCCTTGGTAGGACGAAGAACCTTTACTCCCTGAAGAGTGAAGTATGCCTTATCCGCAGATTTCATCATGGTTGCCACAGCTGGCTTCTCGATGCCTGTTGATGCATTGGCTTCGTTGTCAAGAAAATAGCTTGGACCTTTCCAGTTGGTGCTCCAGCCCTGAATATTGCGGGCTGAGAAATCGGAGTTGGCTATCAGATTCTCTGATGTTCCTTCCTTCACCAACACCATATCGTCAATATCGAGTGTACCACCGTATTTGCCAAATACAAACTGGAAGGTATCCAAGGTGAAGTTGGCTGTGAAATCCCAGGTCAGCGTTTTCCAGTCGCCAGCCTCTACATGATAGACTGCCAGATACTGCACATCATCACTTCCACCCCACTGGTTCTTGTTGGCACTTGCATTCCAGATAGGCCAGAATCCCAGTTCAGCGCAATCTGCTGAAGTTCTCATCTTCATGGTCAGCGTATACTTAGCACCCTTCTCCAAAGCCTTTGGCAAGGTGTAGACAGCCTGACGGTCCCAAAGGTTCTCGCCCACAGTACTCTCGTAACGGATGAAATAGTTGCGGTTTTCCACAGGTACCGGATGCTGGTTCACCTGATGACGCTTGAAGAAGTTCCACAGTTCCTGGGTAGAATTTACCCCGTTAGGATCATTAGAATGCCAATGTCCCTTACCGTCAATGGAGATAAGGGTCACTTCTACATCATCGTTCACATTATTATATATAGTACGGGTATCATTTGCAGTATTTCTGCCGGAAGGATAAGGACGGATTACCTGCGGGTTGCTTACATCGCAACCTTCGTAGGCAGCCCACTTCTTTACATATTCCTCAATGCTAGGATAACCGCCAGCCATGTGATTAGGATCGCCCGTATATTTGAACACATCATCACCGGTTCCGTGAATATGCATGATAGGCACCATGCGGTTAGCTCTAGGCTGCTTACCGATATCCACACCGCTTACAGGTCCGAAGGCAGCAATCTTATCGCCAAGAGTTTCCAGACAATGATACCCCAGCCAGCTACCCATGGAGAAACCCGAGAGATAGATGCGGTTCTTGTCCACATGGTGCTTCAGCTCCATATCCTTCATGACAGCCTCCACAAACTTCACATCACCCATACCGCTGGTATCCCACATTCTGTTATTACCCAGCGGATAAGTAACAATAAAACCCTCGGTATCAGCCAGTGCATTCCATTGCGTCTGATTCTGCTGAAACCCAGGGTCCTGATTCATACCATGAAGAGAAATCACCAGAGCTGGTGATTTCTCTACATTCTTTGGTACATAAGTGAGGGTCTTGCGAGTAGAAGTCCCCACTTTTACATCTTCCCAGGTCTGTGCCGCCATTTGTAGGCACAGAACCATGAGGAGAGATGCGAGCATTGCAAAACGTCTCATCTATTACTTGATAACCATCTTTTTACCATTCTTGATTACAATACCCTTGTAACCCTTACCTACCTGCTGACCAGCGAGGTTGAAGCACTTGCCATCCTTAGCAACCTTCAGATTCTCTACCTTAGAAATACCGGTAGCTGTAGTAGTTACACGCTTGATACTTTTGATATTAATAACAGCAGGATATGTGGCATGCTCTTCACAAGCTTGAAGAACTATACTGGTAACATCTTGAGGCTCATTTTTATACTCCTTGTCTTTCACGTTGTCTTTATATCCCCAGCCAGTAAAACTACAATCTTCCTTTGACACTGTAAAACTAGCCTTATTGTCCACTATGGTCAAAGGCTTGTATTTCATGGTACTATGACCACCTCCATACTGATTAGGAATAATACAATTGACACAGATTTGCAATTTAACAGTAGGAGTAGCACCAAACTCGATAGTGTAAGTCTGGACAGAACCACTCTCACGAGCATATGTCAAATCTTTGTCCTCACTATCTTTCAAGTTACTGCCTGCATACAAAGCCTTAGCAGTCAACTTGTCTGTAGACTCAAATGTTCTACCAGGCCATTCAAACGCCACGCCGTCATCGACAAACATCTGTCCCCATTCTGAATTACCTGATGTGACCTTAATCACATCCTCTGTCTGAGCGTTAGCACCAACTGCCATCAATGCGGCAGCAATCAAAGTAAATAACTTTTTCATAAGCTTTACAATTTGTTATTAAGTTAATAAATCCAGTTATAAAATTGAGAATTTCTCAAATCTGATGGCAAAAGTAACAGAAAAGGCAGAAAAAGACTTTGCGGGGTGTAACAAATACTTTGTGAGAAGTACCAAATAGGTTTGATAGCCAACATTATAACGAAAATGATACACCATCAAACCTATTTGAAGAGGAAATCAGGAAAAGTCAAATAAACAAATATTCCAGATTTCCCAAATGTTTTTACCCAAAATATTCCAGATTCCCCAAATGTTTGGTCAAAACAGAGGAAAAATATACAGATGAGCCTAATACATCACGTCCTTCTCTGGGAATTTGTTATATGTTAAATATCAATTACTGAATTATCTTTTTCTGATAACATTGCCTTTATAGTTATGTTTATCGCTGCCCAGAAAGGTTGAATGTCTCGCCAAGTTTTGGGCGGATGATGACCCTTCTGTAACTGGTCAGTGCCGGAGTCCCATTGTCTGTCACTTCACAGATTATATGCAGTTCTTTTCCTGCCGCATCCTGGGGGATACGTAGAATGGCATTAGCTTTGTCTGCCTCTCTGATACTTACCGTTGAGGTGTAAGTACCCGCTTCCGGCAATATCCACCAGTGGAATGTCAGTTTATCTTTATCCGGATCCACAGATTTTGAAGCGTTTAATTGGAGTTCCTCTTCTGTTTCTGGTTCAATTATAATCGGGTTCAATCCCTTTTCACCATTTACGATGACTATCGGGTTACGGTTTCCTTTGCCGTATGCAGCCCAATCCATACGTGCCATGAAGTTGGCGAATATTGCGGGATAGAAGTATTTTTCATATTTCTCCGATATGCATCTGACTGCCGGATCTGCATTTGTGTAGCATGTTGTCAGACTGTCTGGTGACAGTCCCCATCGGAAATAGCCACCCCAACCTGCCTGGCTACATACGGTCGGATCGTTTAATCCATTTGGGGTTACATGTAGGAAAGAAGGAGTGTCGCCTTCCACTCCGTATTTGTTTTTCGGATATATTTTCCCTAGATTCCCGTGATTTTGTATATGAGTTGCGTATTCGTTCCAATTCTGGCTTCCAATGGCGTTCTGCACGATCCAGGCGCTGTCGTCCCAGAAAAAGCGGATATCCTTGCCGCAAGTCTTGCGGATCCATTGATGAGAACTGAAGGCATAATCCACAGGGGGACCTCCGCATACATCTTGGTCTGTAATTGTATAAACACACAACTTATTCAGAAACTTTCTAACTTCCGCTTCGCTTCGTTCCTGCCTGACAGTCCATATCGCTTGAGCCAGTGTATTTGCACCGCCCCAAACCATAACCCATAAGGGACGGTCGTCCTTTTCGTCAACCAGGTCGATAATCATTTGGCTACCTTGTGAGCGATTCTCCTCTCCAAGTTTGCTTACGCCTAAATCTCTGCTGCCAAATGCAGTCCTGCTACGCAAATAGGCAGCACTTGGCCAATAACCCAACGTTTGTTTGCCAGCTTCCTTTTCTACTGGCAGGAAACCCTTTTGTCCGGATCGTTTCATTAGATTCGGTAGATCCTCCTCGTAGGCATTAATTACTTTCTGCATGTTTTCCATCCATTCGTCCGGATAAGATCTCCCGCAGCTGTTCCATCCTCCTGTCGCAATCAGTCCCTCTATTTCATAAAGGTCAGCATGGACCAGCAGGCGAACCATTGATTCCATGTCATCGGGTTCAAGGTCTGTCGGTGCAATATCCGTAAGTACGACAATATTAATAATATGTCCCATAGTCCTTAATTACGCAACACTATTATAAATTAAACTTTTTAAACACCTGAGCAGCAAAAAGTTCTTGAACAAGTCAAGCGGCAGAGCCGAGCGGCCCAGGATTTTGCCATGTCGAAGAATTCACTTATCTTAGTGTTGCAAAAACAAACAAGAGAATCCAACGATAGCACAGCTTCCATGCATAGTCTCCTCAGCGCGGGATACGTACAGGAAGTTAAGGAGAGTGCATCATAATGGGCAATGCACCCTCCTTGTCATCAGGAAGGTATCATTTGAACATCCATTCGTCGAATGTGATATTGTTTCCTTTCAGGACAAAACAGAGGTCCATTGTGCCTGTCATATTCTTTTGAAGTTGGGATTCTATGAGTTTCATTTGCGGGGTACCGACTTTGATTGAAGCAATGACTTCTCCGTCCGGCCTATCCCGGCGGACTTCTATGATTCCGTTTCCGGATGCCTTAATTTCCAGACTGGAAGGTACTTTGTTGAATTCCACACCTCTGACAGCAATGATGCCAGTCTTGTTGGGAACGGTAACGGCATACATGTCCCCGATGCTTTTTCCATTTGTGAACTTGACACCTTGTGTGGCTGCTGTGGTTTCGGCCTGCTGGATGATGAACGGATTCATAGGCTGTATCTGTTTTACGCCTTTCAGAGTCTGATTACCCATGTGGATATTCACAGTATTCTCGTCAACTTGTATTTCATCGACACAAACATTACGAAAACCAGCTGTTGTATTGAAACTATGTTGCAAACTCATTGTGTGATAGAATACATACCATTTCCCGCGGAATTTGTGTAGATGTGTATGATTGTTGCTGTAGTCAAATCCATAATCTCCAGGGTTTTTCATATAGTTGTGCTGGTATTTCCAACTTTTGGTTACCAGCGGAGTTTTGCTAGTCATGTAACTCATGCAACAGGTGGTTGGTTTCTCTGTCTGGAGAGGCCAGTCGCTAAAATCTTGCCAATCTATGTTATAAGTATAAACGTATGTGCCGTTGATGTAGTTTAATTCGTTAGCTTCGAAATGATGGGGAGCCCTGATGGGCTTTATCGGGCCATCCACACTAATCATGTCTTTTCCCAAACGCATAATGCGAGCACATCCTCCGCCTACTGTCAGCCAACCTTTTCCTTTGTCATCGATGACTACACCCGGATCGAAAGCGGCTTTGCATTCTCCTGCTATGCCGGGAGTGTTTGTGTCTACCAAACTATGATTCAGCGGGCTTGACCACGGTCCTATGGGGGATGTGGATGTCAGCACTGCGGTTCCACCCCCGCTATTGGAGAAATAGAGGTAGAAGTGAGTCTTGCCGTCCGCTTCCTCACGTTTTGCGATCGACGGTGCCCATGATGTTTGTATCCATGGGGCGATGCTATCTGTTTTAATAATTCCGTGATAGGTCCAGTTTGTCATGTCATCGGAAGACATCATCACCAGAGATTTGATGTATTCGTAGGAGTTTTTTCCGTAACCGCCTATTGAATCATATTGTTGCTGATCGTTTGTTGCGTACACATAAATTCTGCCATTATATTCTACTGCAGTTGGATCCGCTGTAAACATAAAATCCAGCAGGGGATTTCCATCTCCTGTGGTGAGTTTAGGGGAAACGTCCGGCATGGTTACATAAGGCACGGAATCATTTTGCAGGGACGGTTTTTCTCTGCCCCACGCATTTTGCTGATGAGATATCATACATGCAGCAATGGCCATTGATAAAATGGGGGTCTGGATATTTTTCTTTTTCATTCGTATATGATTAAATTGTTTATTCGTTGCAAAATTACAAGAATAATCCGACATAGGCTTTGCGCCATATATCAAATACTTTATCAAACGTATCAAAATGCACTGGGAGGGCAGGTTTGTTACCTGCCCTCCCAGTACTGAATGATTACAAGCGTAGGGCTTGATGCCTACAAGTGACGTAAGTAATAGTGAAAAGAATGCCTTCCGTAGTTCTTTTGGCGGTCGCCAAAAGATATGCGATTCTAGGACTTGCAATCATTAGGAACAGGAGTTAAAGGCATTAGCTTCTGGAACAACAATTATCAACTCCTAGGGCTACAAGCAACAGATACTAGATTAAGAATTTTCACAACCCATAACATTGGGTATAAACTAAAGTTACATGGCACCCTATTAACAAGGCAAAAATAGCTTAAAAATGTCCCTAATCCAAAAAATCAGTACGAATTTTCGGATTATAATCCAAAAAAACAGTGTTATTTTTTGGATTAGCGAATATTTTCATTATCTTTGCAGAAGATTTAAACATAAGAATAAAATGATAAGAAGGAAACTACAAGAAACGATAGAGGCCAGAATGTTCGGTGGTAAAGCTATTATTATAATAGGTGCCAGACAAGTAGGAAAAAGTACGCTTTTCAAAATGATACTTGAAAAACGTACGGAACCTATATTGCAATTAAACTGTGATGAGCCAGAAGTAAAAGAAATGCTATCCCAGGTGAATAGCCAAGAACTAAAATTGCTCATTGGCAAACACAAGATTGTCATGATAGACGAGGCACAAAGAGTAGAAAACATAGGGCTAACCCTAAAATTGATTACCGACAACTTCCCTGAAGTACAATTACTGGTAACAGGCTCTTCCTCATTTGAATTACAAGACAAGCTCAATGAGCCACTGACCGGCAGAAAGTTTGAGTATCATCTCTTTCCATTGTCCACTGGTGAATTACTCGAATCTCAAGGCTTACTTACAGTAAAGCAAACACTAGAGAATCGCCTCATCTATGGCTCATACCCAGATGTCATCAATCATACAAAAGATGCAAAAGACATCTTGTACAATCTGTCCAATAGTTATCTCTATAAGGACTTGCTCACCTTAGAGAGTATACGCCGACCTGCATTGCTTAGCAAGCTACTCACTGCTTTAGCACTGCAAGTTACTAGCGAAGTTTCATACAATGAGCTGGCACAGACAGTAGGTACGGACAGCAAAACCGTGGAAAAATATGTAGACTTGCTAGAAAAATGCTATATCATCTTCAAGCTAAATGGTTTTAGCAGAAACCTGCGCACAGAACTGAAACGAGCCAAGAAGTTTTACTTTTACGACAATGGTATCCGAAATGCCATATTGCAAAACTTTGCGCCTTTGGCCCTTCGACAAGATGTTGGTGCCTTGTGGGAGAACTTCGTTATCAGCGAAAGAATAAAAGCTAACCAGTATGAAGGAAGATATGTAAACAGCTATTTCTGGCGAACCAACCAACAGCAAGAGATAGACTACATCGAGGAAAGCGACGGACAGTTTACTCTCTTCGAAATGAAATGGAATCCAAAGAGAGCAAATACTCAGTTTCCTGCTTCCTTCCTAAACACATACGATGTGAAGGATAAAACAATCATCACTCCCGAGAATTGGCTAGAGCACCTATAAGAAACAAAAAAGTCCTTTCACCTTTCATCTATCTGAAATGCAAGAAGATAGATGAAAGGTGAAAGGACATCTAAACAACAAAACTATTTTTATTTTATCACAAAACCTAACTACTTCATCACAATTTTTCTACATCACGTCCTTCTCTGGGAAGCCAAATTAAAGATTTTGGCACGAAAACGCAAAAAGGTTGACCGTGTCATCACAACACAGCCAACCTTAACGACTAACATCTTTTTTCGGTTAATCTTTGTATGATAAACCTAAAACTAATGTCTTTTAGAGAAATTACTTGGCTTCCTTCCAATATTCTGGAGCACCAAGACCTACAGCGAAACCTGCATAGGTATGCTTGCGAAGATAGTTGAGATCCCAGAGACCAGTAGGCAAACCAGGACGCCAACCAGAATCCTTAGGAGAATCTGTAGCACACCACTGAGTGATGCCATACTGCTTATCTATAGGGATAATCTCGAAGTACTTCTGGAGAACGAAGGTGTAGAGGTCACGCATTTCCTTGTGTTGTTCCTCGGTCATCTGATCATAAGTTACTTCTTTGCCAGCGGCATCGACATAACCCATATCAAGCTCAGAAATCTTGATGAGCTTATCTGTCTTAGCCAGCAACTTAAACATCTCTTCGATATGTTTTTTCTTACTTTCCTGAGTGTTAGGATCAGCATAGCAAGAGATATGCATCTGAGATGCGATACCATCAATCTTGGTAACACCATCAGCCTCCCAATCCTTGATCCACTGAATCAAACTCCTCAACTTGCCATTGTCGTCCCAATCGCTCTCCAAGTTATAATCATTGATGAAGAGTTTCAATTTCTCAGGGTCACCATTATGGGCGGCAAAACTCTTGCGAGCATCAGCCACGGCTAAGCGAACATAGTCGATGTCGCCGAGATAATCCTGCCAGTAGAAGCAGTTCTTCTTGTCGTCAGCAGAAGCTGTAGCAGCATGCTGCAAGTCGTACTTGCCATCACCATCTTTATCGTCACCAGAAAGGGCCTCGTTCACAACTTCCCAAGATGTAACATAACCATTAGTAGCCTCCATCATACCATCAATCCACTTGCCCATTGCATCAGTAAGACGAGATTTCTTCTCTTCGTCCGTAAGAGGAATAGAATTAGACTTAGTAATCTTGCAAACTCTAACAGAATGAACATCCAAAGTAGCATCAGCTGTCTGAGGCTTAAGAATGATGTCATAATTACCACCTTCTACTTTAGGCATTTCGATTTTTACCGAATGACGACCTGCAGCTACAGGCACTTTGGCTGTAATAGCTTGAGCTGTGCCACCCCAACCATTTTGCATGGTGAGATCTACACCACTTGCATCCTTATCAGAAGTAAGGTCTAAATAAACAACATAGTCACCTTCATCTAATTCATTATCGCCACCTGGCATAACAAAGAATTGAGACCAATCGCCTGTAGGAACAAAGTGGATAGCTCCATTAATAACAGGAGGTGTACAACCCATAGCATAGAATGGGAAATCACCATCAGTATAAGTTTCCTTATGAACCTCGGTCTCGATTTCCATTACCGGAGCCTCAGAATGAGTAACTTTTACCCACTTACAAGAAATGTCTCCTGCAAAATCTCCTGGTTGGAAAACGACAAAAGCTTTTTCTGTTGTTAATCCACTAAATGTTACAGATTGCTCTTTCCACTGTGTAGAAACTGACATTTTCTGGGATGTTGTTGCTCCCCAGTTACCCGTCTGCACATCAATCTGTCCATCTTCTGAAGCCTTGATCATAGCTGTTACCTTATATTCTCTCTTGGCATCAACATCTACAGGATAATTGTCAACTACAAAATACTGATACCATTTTCCAGGATATTTGCTAATCAAAATTCCATCTTTGATTTCAGGAGTATAGTCCATTACATAAAAAGGGAAACTATTCATTTTAGAAAAGTCGGTATAAGCATCTACCTTATCAACTTTCTGACTAGGGTCTACCTGAATTTCCTTATCTGCAATAAGTTTACTAAGATACTTCTTGTTCTGCTGAGAATGCCAAGCAAGCGTATGACCATAGATGGTCAAACCTGCATCCTGTGCATTTGTAACGAAATCCTTAACAGTATTAAAGTCAAAGGTTCCATCATTTTTTACACAAGAAGCATACTTCATGGCGTTGCCTGCTGTCATCTCCTCGAAGTTGCTACCAGCCAAGCAATATACAAGCTCCTGTTTATTGAAGTCGGGCGCAGCCAGTGCAATACCCAACTTAAAGTCGGGATTGCACTTGCCAGAAGCCTTCATGTCTTCGACATATTTCTTCAAAGGCTCATAGTTGTTAAGATACTGATATTCCTTCAAGTTCTTGGTCATATCAGTTCTGTACTCCGAGAACTTGTCATCAGCACATGATGACAAAGCCAAGAGAGCTACCAAGCCTAAACCAAAATTAATATTTTTCAATTTCATAATAATCTACCTATTATTAGATGATACTTAATTGATAATTACCGCAGCTTACTTTACGATATACTGAGTATCGAAAGTTACCACGCCATTGGTATTACCACGAGTTTGAGCTACAAACTGGTCGGTTGTCACTACCTTGACAGCACCGAAGTCTACGGTATACTGGAGAGTCAGGATGTCACGATCCTTGTTGCCCCAAGCCAGCTTAGCGCCCTTCTCCACAAACTTACCTGTACCAGTAGCAGTTACGCCCTCAGTCTCGGAAGAAACAGTGCAAGTACCATCGTTAGCAAAGGTAAGCTTCAAGTTGCAAGTATAAGACTTGAGGATATCCTTACCCTCAGCATCCTTGCCCACAACTCTCTTGACTGTGAGAGGATAGATAGCCTCTGTAAGGCTCTTGGTAGTAATCTGGCAAACCTCGTCCTTCTCAATAGTTGCACCCTCACGCTTCTCTTCTGTGGTCTGACCATTCTCAGTAATCTTATCTGTACCACGGCGCAGATAGAATCCAGCCCAAGGGTTCATGTATTTCACACAATAGAGCACATAGTTCTGAGGCAATATCTTCCACGCATCGCTATTGGTCAGCGCAGGAGTTTCCCCCTCCTGGAAAGGAGTACCCGTCAAGATCTTGCCAGCACCCTTCTGATCTTTGATGACCAGAGGGATGACATAAGTATTCTTTACAGAGGCAGGATCAGCGAAGAAAGCATCGTTGAGCTTCACCTGTAATCTTCCCTGCAAGTTGCCACCATAAGAGATGGTGTTACCTGCCAAGGTGTAATACTCTGCAGGCATAGGCTTTACAGGAGATACGCCATCAGAGAAATAGAGGTTGTCACAAAGCGAATTATCTACAGCCACATCCAGTGTGATGTCCTTACCATTGTAAGCACCACCCATGGTAGACACGATGTTGAAAATATGCTCGTTGTCCTTGGTATTGTCACGAGTCTCGTCATTGCCCAACACCAATATACGCTCCACGTTTTGGCGGGCGAAGTAGACTGATGTGCCACCCTCGTAGTCGTCAAACTCAGGCGTGCCGTTCTCACAAGAGCCGAAAGTCAGAGCCAAGGCTCCGAGTGCAGCCATTGAGAAATATTTATTCATCTTCATAGTTTTCATCATTATAAAATGTTAGTCGTTTGTAATTTTCCATCCTGCATTCTGCTTCAGCTGATCCCACTTGAGGATTTCAGTCTGTGGCACAGGACCGTAATACATATAGTCGTCGTATTTTCTTTCCTCTACTGTGATATCCTTGAACTGTGGAATACCAGCCTCTGTAGAAATCTCCACGCCATGAACAGCCTCATTGATAGGAGCCTTCCAGCGGCGGAGGTCATTGAAGCGCTTGTTCTCGAAGCAGAGCTCAATACGACGCTCGTTGCGAATCAACTCACGCATCTTAACCTGGTCGTTAGCGCACTCATCAAGATAAGAATCATCTGTGATACCTGCACGATGACGGATAGCCTTGATCACATCGTATGCAGAATAAGCATGTGTGCCATTGCCCTTAGGTCCCCAAGCCTCATTGGCAGCCTCAGCATAATCCAAGAAGATCTCGGTATAGCGGATATACACAGGATAGTGATACTGTGCGTTCTTGGCATTTGGATTAGGATTACAATCCTCACGAAGAAGCTTCTTCATATAGTAACCAGTACGTGTAGAGTTACCAATCTTATTCAGTCCATTGTCATTGTTGGCAGTGGTGATGTCGGTATTGATGGTTGCACCCTTATACTTGCAGCCATTATAGATAATGTAGAGATCCAAGCGTGGATCACGATTACTGTAAGGATCCAAGTCATCATACTCACTGCGCTCATCTGTGATAGGATAACCATTGGCAGCAGGGAAAGCATCCACCAAATTCTGAGTAGGATTGATACGTCCCTTACCATAGAGTGATGGAGGGAAGTTATCAGCCTCCTGGTTCAAACCGAGGTCCCAATCATCTGCACCATTAGTCTTATTACCACGCCAGATGATTTCCTTAGGACATTCACCAGACTGCAAATTATTAATCTCATTAGTCTGAGCATACCAAGAATTACCTGTTTCAGACAAGCCGCTTACACCACCAATCAAGTCGAGCAAGCTGGCTGCATCATCAGCAGCACGCTTATAATCCACATTGGTACCTTTATTAAAAGCAGGGCTGGCAGCAAGGAGAGAAACCTGTGCACGGATAGCCTTGGCGATACGACCGCTCACACGACCACGCATCAGAGAACCCAATACACGGTTATAGTCCTGATAGTTGTCCACACCCATAGCAGTGTATTTTTCTGGCACAGGATCTGACTTAGTCAAATCATTGTAGTCCAAAGGCAGCAACCGCTCAGCCTGGTCCAAGTCGCTATAGATTTGATCCAAGCAAGCTTGGAATGTGGCACGTGGCTGATTGAAATCAGAAGAAGTATCCTCTGGCTTTGTCAAGTTTGGCACACCCAGGAGCTGACCATCCTCAGTCCAACCACCATGGTTCATCAAGAGATAATACATATTGAGAGCTCTCAAGGCATAAGCCTCACCCTTACGGCTCTCACAGAACATCTGCTGCGCACCCTTGTCCTTAGCCCAGTCTACCTTGTCCACTTCCTGAAGGAAGATGTTCAAGTACTGGATGCTAGCACGACAGCTAGTCCACTTGTTCATAGGGTCATTATTGGCAGCCCAAGAACCAGTAGCCATTTTCAGGTAGCTGTTAGACAAATCATTGCTTACAGCATCATCGGTTGCCACATCAGTTACACTTTTGGTATTATAAGGAAGCACGGCATAAGCATAGCCGAGAAGTCCCTGAGCATAAGTAGGCTCTTCGTAAATCTCGTCCAAGCTACGGTTGTTTTCCTGTGCAGGCTCAAAGAGATCTGAGCAAGACACCAACGAGAGTGACAATGCAGCTAATATAAATAACTTATTAATTTTCATTTCTGTATACATTTAATAATGATTAGAATGTAGCCTTCACACCTATATTATAATAGCGTGTCTGAGGAGCACTACCTATGTTCATCTCCAATACCTCACGGTTCTTAGAGATAGTGAGCAAGTTGGCACCGCTTACAAAAGCAGACAAGCCCTTAACCCAAGTCTTCTGGAAGAGCGTGCTAGGCAGGTCGTATGTAATCTGTACCTTAGCCAAGCGGAAAGCGTCTGTGCTGTACATCCAGAAGTCTGATGTCTGATAGTTGTTGCTACCTGAGAGTGTGGTAAGACGTGGATAAGTAGCAGTCTCCTTGGTTGCCTTAGTCCAGCGATTGCGAACCACAGCTGAGTACTTGCCGTCACCCTTTACCCACCAGTAAGAATTGTTCTTCAAGCCATAAGCACCGAAGTTGCCAGTACCGAGGGCGAAGAATGTGAAGTTCTTCCACTTAGCAGTGAGGTTTACACCCAATGTGAATGGAGAGCCATACCAACCACCCTTGCCCAGGAACACCTGGTCGTAAGAGTCGATCTTGCCATCACCGTTTACATCCACATACTTCATATCGCCAGGCTTCACGTCACTACCCAAGCGGCTCTGGTCTGGAGAGTTCTTGATTTCTTCCTCACTCTGGAAGAAGCCAGCAAACTTATAACCCCAGATACCATCGAGAGCCTTGCCCTCACGGTTTTGGTAATCCCATGCGTTCATCTCATCACGCTTGGTAGCCTTGGTGTTATAATAAGTACCTGTTACGCCGAGCTGCAAGTCTACATCACCCACCTTCTTATTGAAGTTAGCTGCGAAGTCGAAACCGATGCGGCGATTATTGTTAAAGTTGAGCACAGGCATGAATGAAGCATCAGGATAGCCTGGCTTAAAGTGAGAAGGATAGAACGTTGGAGTAGAAATCAGATAACCCTCCATCGAGTTAACGAAGAAGCTAGCATCCAATGTTACCATCTGCTGCCACAAGGAAGTCTTGAAGTTGACAGAAAGTTCCTTACGCTTGATGAAGTCGAGATCCTTGTTGGCAGAACGCTTAGAGAATGTGTACTTGCCAGCAGAACCATCATACCAACCATAACCATCAGCTGTCTGCCAGTTGGTGTCATAGAGATAGTATCTGTTGTCATTTACTGCCAAGTCAATATCCTCGTTGATGATGCTACCAGATACACTAATCATCATGTCATCTACCACCTTGCTGTTCTTCAAGAAGTTCTCGTTCTTGAGTCTCCAACCCAATGAAAGTGAAGGAGAGAAGCCTACACGATGACCTGGAGCCAACTGTGCAGAGTGGATAGCTGCCAAGCCGAAGTCTGCATAATAAGTCTTGGCGTAATCATAAGATGCATCCAAGGCAAGATTAGCACTTGAGTTCTTATGATACTGTCCAGACTTCGACTGCTGGAAGCCAGAGGCAATCAACATCGCAGAGAGGTTATGTACCTTATTAAATGTATTGGCGTAATTGAACTGAGCAGAGAAGAGCATGGTCTGATTGTCCACACTATTAGCGATGTTCTGTACACCAGACTTCTTATCCTCACCTTCCTTCTTCAAAGCTACGATCATATCCTTGCCGTCAATGTTTGACCATGTTGGGATATAGATGGCATAGCTATTATTGAAAGATGTGGTGTAAGAGGTAGCATAGTCTACTGCGAAACGAGTCTCGAAAGACAAGCCCTGCAACAACTTGTGCAGATTGATGTTAACACCTGTATCAAACTGGAACTGGCGGCTAGTATACTTGCTCTTACCAGCAGCATAGTAATCTGCGAAGATGTTAGAAGAGTTAGCCTGTGTACCAGCCAAGAAGTACTTGCCATCCACCAGCTTAGCCACACTCATCAAGTCCCAAGCAGCCTTGGCATTAGGAGCTATCATGTCTGTAGAGATCAATGGGCTAGCATTCTGTGGGAAGTTAGGACGCCAAGTAGCAGCTGCATTCCAATAATCACCAATAGCAGAATGTGAATCATAGAATGTGGCATTGGAGTTGACCCAAGCCTTGATGTCATCTGTGATGTTGACATCTACATTACCACGTACACTGAAACGCTGAGTGTTATTGTTCTTAGCCTCACCAAACTTCAGGAAGTCGCCCTGGCGATAATAGTTGATGTTGCTATAGAAGTGAGCACGCTTACCACCACCACTAATCTCAGCAGTAGCCTCGTAGCGACTATTCATCTTGCGAAGATAGTCAGAAGAGTACATATCGAGATTAGGATAACGATATGGGTTGGCGCCCAAGCCATGATTGTAGATATCCTCAGCAGAGTAGAGAGGAGTCAAACCGTCATTGGCACGAGCCTCGTTGTAGAGAGTCATATACTCAGCAGAGCCCAGATACTCAGGGAATGACTTAGCCACATTGAGACCAGCGTTAGCCTGCACCTCAACCTTCAAGCCATCGTTCTTGCCACGCTTGGTGGTGATGAGCACAGCACCCTTAGCTGCCTTGCTACCATAGAGCACTACAGCTTGCGCACCCTTGAGGAATGTAATCTGGTCAATCTCGCTAGGCATCACGTTGGTTGCCTCACGAGGCACACCATCTACCAATACCAAGTATCCTGCATTGTCAGCATCCATACCCCAGAGAGAGTTGCCATTCCAACCACCCACGTAGCCCTGCATGTTGTCAAGGCTATAAGTGTGGTAGTTTTTCTTCATCAATCCCTCTACATCGACTACCGAAACGCCGCCCAAGATGTCACCCTTGGCTACCTTGCGATAAGCCACATTGACCATCTCCTTGTCGGCAGCAACGGTATCGGTTTCGTTCTCAGCAGCAGTTTTGGCATCGGCAGCCATAGGAGCCAATGACACAAGACCAGCCAACAGGAACTTTGAATTATATGATTTGAATTTTGAATTCATACTATCATTCTTATTTTAGTATTACTATATAATGTTATTTTACCAACCAGGATTCTGACTAAGCTCTTGATAGAGATAAACATCCTTGATAGGCAATGGGAACCAATAGTGCTTGGCTGTGAAGTGACGAGTCAAGATCGCTTCCTGGCGGAAGTTAGCCACCTGAGCATCAGCTGGGTCATTATTCTTGTAGAAATCGGCACCCTCCACACGGTCAAACTCATCAGAGTACTTTACATTGTAAGGAGCCTCGGTCAGGAGCAACCAGCGCTGCAAGTCGTTGAAACGGAAGCCCTCGAAAGCAAGTTCCACCTCACGCTCACGGCGAACCTCGTCCATGAACTTATGTGCATCAGCTACATACTCTGGAGCCACATGACCAGCGCCACAACGATCACGAAGGGTATTGATGGCATCCTCAGCAGTCTTGCTAAAGTTAGTAGCCTTGCCAGAAGCACCACCAAACGCAGCACAAGCCTCAGCATACATCAGATAGATGTCAGCCAGACGCATATATGGCAAGTAACAGTGGAATGCTGAACCCCAATCGTAGTCGCGATCCACCTCATTACATGTATGAGGCACCAACTTCTGGATGAAGTAACCTGTACGGCTGCCATTAGCCACTGGACGCATATTGCCACCTGTATACAACTGGCAGTACTGCAAGTTAGCCCACTGACCAGGAGTACCATTCAGATACTTGAAGCCATCAAACACGATGTCGTGATAGAAGCGTGGGTCACGGTTCTTATATGGATGAGTAGGATCGAAACCACCTGCTATGTTAGGAACCAACTTGCCATTCTCTACGATGTAAGCGGGCTCACCATTAGCCATACCGTAAGCAGCTATCAAGTTAGCTGTAGGCTGGTGAATCACATTGTCATGTCCAACCACTTTGTCAACCTTAGGACCAAACACCTTAGAGGTATTCCAGTTAGAGCCGTTGAAGTCTGCAGATGGACCACGGAAGATAGCCTCAATAGATCCAGGCATTTTCCAGTTCTGCTTCTTGGTATAGAAGATATCAGAGAAGCAAGAGTTAGCATCGGCTTTACGCTCATGATTGTAGATGTCCTTATATTTGAACTCAGCCAACCCATACTGTGTCTGGCCCCCCTCAACCAATGTGAGCAACTCACCGAAGACCTCAGCTGCCTTCTTGGCAAACTTCTCATCATAGTCGTATGTCTTGCCATTCTTGCTAGCTCCTACCTGTGCGCCATCCTTCATCAATGGGCTGGCAGCCCAGAGATAAGTCTTGCCCAGATAACCGAGTGCCATGATCTTGTTGATACGAAGGTCGTTCTTGCCCTGTGTGGCAGCACCATCATACTCATTGTCCCAGTTGATAGGCAACAGATCGGCAGCCTTGCGATAATCAGCAGCAGCCTTCTCTGCACACTCCTGATAAGAGAGACGAGGCAAATTGAGCTCTGAATTGAGATCCAAATAGGTATCAATGTATGGCAAACCACCAAAGTACTGCATCAACTCAGTGTGCCACCATGCACGGAAGAAGTAAAGCTGACCAGCAATGAGGTCTTTCTCTGCCTTGCTAGCTACCAACTTATCGAGATTAGCCAAGCCCTGGTTAGCCTTACGAATGCAATACCAAGCATGTGGCCAAAGTGAGTGGTTGAACTTATCTGTAGATGTAGGGTTGCTGCCATCCTTGTAAAGCCAGTTACCAGTGGTCTGCCAAGCACGGAAGTTGCCCAAGTCTACCTGGTGTGTCATACGGCCATCAGCCTCTGGGTTGAAGATTTCATCATCACCCCAGTTCCAAGAAGGACACCAGTTACATTTTTCCTTATCAGGGATACAGTTGTAAATCTCCTCTACGTAACCCTGAAAGTTACGGAAGTTTACAAATGCGTCATTTTCTGAGACTGTAGAATCGGCCTCCTTGTCAAGATAGTCCTGGCAAGAGTTGAGCGAGGTACCGAGAGCCAGCGAGACGCATCCCATCAACAAAAAATTCTTTATCTTATTTTTCATTTGAATGTTCATTTTAATATTACAATGAGAATTTAACACCTAAGTTGAAGCGGCGTACTGTAGGATATGCTCCAAGGAAACCGCCACCACCGAGGTTAGCCTCACGGTCATCAGGCATACGAGTCCAAAGCCAGAGGTTGTTACCATTCAAGTATACCTTGAGGTAGTTCATACCGAGAGCCTTGATCCATCCCTTGGTCCAAGTATAAGCAATCTCTACGTTCTTCAGACGGATGTATGAACCATCATAGAGGAACTGAGTACCATTGCTGTAATCAGACTGGGTAGCACCCCAGCGAGGAATGATAGATTCTGGAGAAGACTCATTCTTGTCCCACCAAGTACCAGTGTCATAAACATTGTCCAACTTATTGCCAAAGCTTGTCAAGGTTACGTCACGAGTTACATTGGTTACACCATAGAACTGAGCGAAAGCAGAGAAGCCCTTATACTCGATACCGATAGTGGCATTGTATGTATTCTGAGGGCTTGAGCTATAACCTACTGGAGCTGAGTCCTTGCTATCTACCACACCATCACCATTGAAGTCTACGATGTAGTAATCGCCTACCAAGCGGTGGTTGTCGTTAGACTCATGAGCTGGAGAACCTATCAAGTCATCGATGTCGTTGATAAAGCCACGATCAATGTATGAGTGATACTGACCCATAGAGTAGCCTGCCTCCTTCTGATAGTTAGGAGTGAGCTGAGCGTCATCCTTCAAAATTACCTTATTTTTGGCATGGGTCATATTGATGTTACCCCAGAGGCGGATGCCATTGGCAAATTTCTTGTTGAGTTTCAACTCCAACTCGTAACCACTGGTACGAACCTTACCCTTATTGATAGTAGGAGCAGTAGTACCAAAGTAAGATGGGATGGAGCGGTTATCACCAAAGATCAAAATGTCGTTACGACGGTCGCAGAAGAAATCGAGCGAACCGGTAATCAAACCACCCAAGAAACCATAATCAATACCGAAGTTGGTCTTCTTCACAGTCTCCCACTTCACATCTTTATTACCCAATGTATTCTGGCGATACCATGTGTAGATACTGTTGGTATGGTCAAGATCCATCACTGTGTTGCCTCCGTATGCCCACTGGTTCATGTAGAGCCAACGACGAGAAGAGTCGAATGGATCGCCCAGGTTATCATCACCAATCTCACCGTAAGATGCACGGAACTTCAACATATCAATGATGTGCTTGTCACGAAGATTCTTCATAAAGTTCTCCTCAGTGATGGTCCAACCGATAGCTCCAGAATTGAAGAAGGCGAAGCGATTGTCCTTGCTAAACTTTTCTGATCCGTTGTAAGCACCGTTATACTCGATGTTGTAACGACCAGCATAGCTATAAGTAGCACGGAACGCCCAGTCCTCACGGTAAGTAGGCATCACACTACCACGTGCATTCTCCTGACGAGAGAACAAGCCCATGGCTGTAACATCATGCTGTCCGAACTTGCGAGCCCAGTTGAGCTGCAACTGATAGTAAAGATTGCGAACAGTCTGGTTGTTATCAACCGAACCACCTGAAGTACTCCAGTTAACGCCCTGTTTCCAGTCGAACTTATTGTTTGACTCATATACCTGACCATATGTTATATTGCCAGTCTCTGGATCAACATACTTGGTCTGAGCTGTATTGTTCAAGTCATTGATACCACGGCTCGTCTCAACAAACACGTTGTCCCAAGAAACGGTACCACGCAAGTTCAAACCCTTGGTGATGAAGTCGAGTTTCTGCTCCAAGGTAAAGTCGGTATTGATACGAGTAGTAGTAGCCTGCGCTGTACCACCGATGGCGAGATTCTGAGCAGAGTTACTTACGTTAGACGCATTTGGATAATAACCCCAAGAGCCATCGCTATACTGAGGCAAGAATACATCTGGAGCGATGTTATAAGCACCAGCCCACTGCTGACCAATCTGCCACTCGCTATTGCTCATGTTGCTCCAAGGAGCCTTGCGCACACCATTAGAACCAGATACATTTACCTTTAATGTAGTAGTTTTAGTGATAGAGAAGTCCAAGTTACTGCGCACATTGATACGATTGTATCCATAGCCAGAGTTATAGTTACGTCCGTTATCATACTCACGGAAGAGGTCACCCTCGTGTACAAAGTCGGCAGAAGCAAAATACTTCACGAAGCTTGTACCACCGCTCACATTGACATTGGCATTATATGACATGGCGCTCTTCTTGAAGAGGGCATCCTGCCAATCCACGTTAGCATAACGCTCACGCTGCTCATCCGTAGTCTGGTTACGATAGTTCTCAATAAATGATTGAGGACGGATGTAAGACCAAGATTCAGGAGAAACACCCAACTCATGCTCCACTGCCCTGTTGCGGAACATCAAGGCATCGTATGAATCATACTTGTTAGGCAACTTAGAAGGAGCCTTCAATGTAGCGTTGAAGCCTACATCAATCTTAGCCTTGCCTTCCTTACCACGCTTGGTGGTAATCAAGATGACACCATTGGCACCCTTCACACCATAGACTGCTGTAGCGGAAGCATCCTTCAATACGGAGATACTCTCCACTGAAGAGATATCCACGCTGCTCATCGGACGCTCGATACCATCGACGAGGACGAGAGGGTCACTGTTGTTCCAAGAACTAGCACCACGAATGATGATCTGTGGCTCCTCCTCACCAGGCATACCATTGCCCTGAACAGTTACCACACCAGGAAGGTTACCAGTTAAGGCAGCACCAATGTCGCTGACACCGGCAGCACGTTCCAGCACCTCACCTGTGGTCTGTGCAATAGAACCTACGACAGAAGCCTTCTTCTGCTGACCATAACCAACGACTACAACTTCGCCGATGGCATTGTCGTCTTCCATTGAGAGTTTGAAATCTCTCTTCTTACCAATCTTTACTTCCTTGGTCTTCATACCTACGTATGTAAATACGAGGATAGAATTCTCTGAAGGAACACTGATACTGAAATTACCATCTAAGTCGGTGACCGCACCGACGCTGGCATTACCTTTCACTTTTACAGTGGCACCTATCAGAGGCTCACCTGTACCGTCAACAAGATTACCCTTGACCTGGATCTTCTGTGCCTGAGCATTCAGGCTGCAGAAAGCTCCCACCAAGCATAAGGCTGCTGTCCGTTTCATTGTTAACACTTGTTCAATCATGTTCTATTCATTTTTGATTTATGCTTTAAAAATTTAGGCGTGCACAAAAACTGTTTATTCACGGCGGCAAAGGTATGGATTTCTTTCGAAACATACTTTGCGTGGTGTAACAGAAAGTTTATCATTTTAGAAAAACCTTGCGAGAACGTATTTTTCCATTACTTAACAGTTGTTTTATTATATAAACACCTGCAGTTGGCTTTTCAACTTCTTTTCCTTCTATATTATAATATAAGGTGGAAACCACGTCTGCCTGGGTTTCTAATTGTTTAATTCCTGTTGTATTTTGTTTCAAATACCACTCTTTATACCAGTTCATACAGGCATAGCCGCAACATTCTTCGAACAATCCGTGTTTCTTGGCATTCTGGAAACCAGGAATCACCTTGCCCGATTTAAGATATTCATCAATATCGTAATATTCCTGTGGATGGGTAAGGGTCATACCGATATTGCCAAAGTGGTCGTGAACTGCTTTCCATGCCAATCCCCATTTCGAGGTAGATGCTGTTGCCCAGCTTCCCAAGTTAGGTTGTGTCCACTGTCCCCACTCATTCCAGTGACCTTCGCTCGCCTTGTCTGGATCTTCCGGACTCCAGTCTATCTCCGTTACCATGATAGGTTTCGTCTCTACCATCGGCACCTGACTTTTGAAGTTGCGGATGAAAGTATCGTGATCGTAATTCTTATCGGTCATATTTCCATACCATCCGGAATAAACATGTACTGCATAAGAGAAGTTGTCCTCGCTATCGGTGATAGGATACTTGACGTAATTCTGATATTGGCTCTGATAACCTGCACCCGGAACCCAGATAATACCCTTGAAGCCAGTGGCACGAATCTCATCTACCACAGGCTGGAAGAAATCATGGAGAGCCTTGTCTGATTTAGAGCCATTTGCCAGCAACACATTAATAGGCTCATTGGCTAGCTCGATGCTCACCTGTCCGGCATTCTTCTGGATGGTGGCATTGGAAGCGAAGAGTTTCCACACCTTCTTAAGATATGCCTGATATTCATCTCCCACCTTGATATTCTGTGGACAAACGCCAGGAGGGCGAACGATTACATATAGTCCATGAGCCAAGGCTTTCTTCACAAGCTTGATATAAAGTCTGCTCAAGAATGTCTCGTATCGAGTCTCATTAAAATACTGGATATTGTTTTCACCCGTTCCTACTGGCGCATTATAGTTAGTCCAGCATGGGTCCATATGAAGACGGAACACCGTACAATAAGCACCTTGGTTCTTGTCGGTGATAGCGGTGAACATCTTCTCGAAATAATTCAAGCAAGGAGTCACATCACCTACTTCATAACCACCCATACCCCAACGGTTACCGTTGAAGTAGCGGTTCGGCGTATCCATCACACCATGCAAGACAACAATCTTACCATTGGCATCCACCAGATTCTTACCCTGCACACGGAGTGCCGGCAGATTATCGGCAGCCAGTCCCGCCATTGACAGCATAGCCATAGCGAGTGATATTAACAATTTCTTTCTTTTCATTGTTACAATTATTTTTAGATTTATCATTTATTGTCAGTCACCTTATTATATTATAAAGGATTGCCAGGTTCCAGTTTACAGAAAAGGATGCTGGTCTTTTAAAATAGAATGGCGCGTAATCACTACGCACCATTCCCGAAAACCAATTAATCATGATTCTATATAAAAACCATAATATCAAAATCTTTTAGAAATTCTAAACCTATTCTACAAACTATTATGTATAAACCTAACTAACCTAAATATTCTAAATATATACAACTTAAAAACCGATGCAAAGATACTCCTAATCTATCATATATACTTTATAATAAGTAACCAATAGTTTTTCTCTCGTACCACATGTAACATTATCTTTACTTTACGTAACATTTTAACATCTTTTTAGCACAAATCTATAAAAAACATACATTTCCGTGCACTATTCTCCCATAAATTTTGTATTTTTGCAAACGAATATAAAAAAGCCAAAAGACAATGAAACCAAGAATCATGATGATTTCCATGAAATCAAACCTCAGAACAATGAGATACATCGGTCTTTTACTGATGTTTATCTTCTGTCTCACTGCGCAGAACATGATGGCGCAGCGAGGAAAACTTTTCAATTCAGACAACCAGCTTTCGAGCAACCTTGCCACGCAGGTGTTCCAGGATTCAAATGGTTTCATTTGGATTGCCACCCGTAACGGCTTGAATATCTATGATGGCTATAACTTTATGGTCATCAGAAAAGCCTACAACAACTGTAACGGGCTCAACAGCAACTATATCAACTGTATAACACAGGATGAAAAGGGGCGAATTGTGCTGGGAACTAACAAGTCGCTGCTTATACTTAATGGTAAAAGGTTTTGCAACGTACCTATGCTCGATTCAAGAAATAAGCCTATAAACACTTACGTTAACCAGGTAAGCCGTTTGCACAATGGCGATATTGCTGTCGTTACCTCCGGTTACGGCATCATGACCAAGAAAATAGATGCAAACGCCTGTTACACCATGAAAGGAGAAGTGGAGAACCTGAAATACATACATAAGATTCTGGAAGACAAACAAGAAAGGCTCTGGATTATCCTGGAAAACGGAAAGCTGTTACGGAAAGAAAAGAACGGCAAGCTTGTTTCACGCATCATGGGAACAGAGCAACTTAACACACAAGATATCAGGCAAGACGACAAGGGCAACATTTATCTTGCTACCAAGAATGATGGTGTTTACCTTCTCAAGGCAGGTTCAACCGCCTTCACCAAGATAGCCAGCATAGGCAATCTTCCTATTGACAACATCTATATCAGCCGCGACCAGCGCTTGTTTATCGGTTGCGATGGTATGGGTATCTTCGTGTATAATCCTGTAACAGGATTCTTGCAAAATAATCCTCTGTTCTGCCATGAAGTAAATCTTGCCAAGAGCAAGATTACCAGCATTATAGAAGATTCTACGGGAAACATCTGGGTGAGTATGCTCCAGAAGGGCGTATTCATGCAGTCGCAGGCTCAATGCGATTTCAACTATATGGGCTACCGTTTGGACAGCCGCAACGTGATAGGCGAAAACAGCATCACAAGTCTGTGTGCCAACCAAGGCGATCAAGTCTGGGTGGGCACCGACAAGGATGGTCTTTACCTCTTTGACATAAAAACCGGTAGCATCAAGAGCCATTTATTAAGCAACACCACGGTACTGGCACTCTGCAAAGACAAGAAAGGCAGGACATGGGCAGGAACCTATACTGACGGCATCGGACTGATAGATGCGGGGGGATCTTTCCATCCATTCAGCCTAGGCATTGGCAACCAGGCGGGCATCTTCGATATCAAGGAAGACCCGCAGGGCAATGTATGGTTTGCTACCATGGGCAAAGGACTTTTCCGCCTTTCTCCAGATGGAAGCATCAAGCAATGGAAAGCACAAGATGATGCCGACAACAACCTGAAAAAGAACAGTATTCCTAATGATTACCTCATAAAACTTAGCATCTCAAAAGATGGTAAGCGGGTTTTCGTAGCCACTTCTGTGGGTCTGGCTTGCTATGACCAGCAAAAAAACAGCTGGACTTCCACTTTCGGTGGCGTCAACTGTCTGAGCAAGGGCAGTTTCTCTCATTGCGTTTATTCTGACAGCAAGAACCGCGTATGGTTTGGCACTGAAGACGGCGCAATCTGCTATGACCCGAAGAAGGGATATGCTCATCCGAAGATTTACAACACAGAACTTGGACTTTCTGACAACTGCGTAACCAGCATCATAGAAGATTACAAGGGCAGAATCTGGATAGGAACTACCTGTGGTTTAAACCAGATAGATACAGAAAAAGGTACCATCAACAAGTACTACTCAGACAATGGCTTGCAGAGTAATGAGTTCAGCGATGCAGCTGCCTGCACGCTCTGGGGAGGAAAGATGCTGGTGATGGGCGGAACCGGCGGTATCAACTGGTTTGATACGGACAAGGTGAAACAGCATCCTTGGCAGGCAAAAGTTACCATATCAGGACTTTTTTTGGGCAACAAACCTATATACCAGGATATGGAATCGGGCATCTATACTATCACCGACAAAAGTGCCTACAACAGCGACAAGTTCTCCTTATCTCATGAAGACAACACCTTCACCATCCACCTGTCTACTCTTACATATAATAATGTAGAGCAGATCAGTTACGCCTACAGCATCAATGGTGAGGATTGGCGAACCATACAGTCTGGCATGAACGAGCTGTCATTCTCACACATGCCAGCAGGTACCTATAAGTTCCGTGTCAAGGCCATCTGCAACGGATACGAAACCCCAGTCAAGGAGTTCTCCATCATCGTTCACCCAGCCTGGTACGCCAGCATCTGGGCAAGAATCTGCTATCTGCTTGCCTTCCTGGGGCTCTGTCTGCTCTATATCAAGCACCGCAAACGCAAGATGGAAGACCAGCTCATATTGCAGCAGCATATCCATGCGGAAGAGATGGGCGAAGCAAAACTGAAGTTCTTCATGAACATCAGCCACGAAATACGTACCCCATTGACTCTTATCCTCACTCCGCTGTTCACGCTGATTAAGGAAGATAAAGACGCTCACCGACAGGGTATCTACGATATGATGCGCAAGAACTCGGAACGAATCCTGCACCTGATTAACCAGATGATGGACCTGAGAAAGATTGACAAGGGACAGATGGTGATGCACATGAGCGAAACCGATATGGTTGCCTTTATTGGCGATGAATACAAACTCTTCTGCCAGCAGGCGATAGCCAAGAGCATCCACTTCACCTTTGAGCACGAAGATGAAACCCTCCCGGTATGGATAGACCGCGACAACTTTGACAAGGTATTGATGAATGTCCTGTCAAACGCCTTCAAGTTTACTCCTGCAGGTGGCAGAATCCGTATCACCCTCTCCCACTCGCCTCATCATGTCCGCATCGCCATCAAGGACAGCGGCAAGGGCATTCAGGAGGAAAAGCTCGAAACGATTTTCCAGCGCTTCTATCAGAGTACCACCACTTCTAATGACCGGAATGTAGGTACGGGAATCGGTCTCGACCTGACCCGCTCGCTCGTGGAACTGCACTACGGAACCATTACAGCCGCCAACAACAAGACACTTGATGAAGCCGACTGGAAGGAAGGAAGCCAGTTCCTCATCACGCTGCCTCTGGGCAACGAGCATCTGAAACCGGAAGAAATGATAGATGCACCGGAGCCACAGACTGCTGAAGACATCAAGGAACTGGAAGAAAACATGGAGGAAGGAAACGAAGAGAATGCTGCCGATACAGCCAATGACGCCGAAGAAGATTTCAAGAGCAAGGCAAAGAGCACCATCGCTGTGGTAGAAGACGATGAGGCAATACGTAATTTCCTGAAGACCCAACTACAGGAAACCTACAATATCCTTACCTTCTGCAACGGAAAGGAGGCGCTGCCGGAGATTATCAAGCAGAAGCCAAGCCTCGTTATCTCAGACATCATGATGCCAGAGATGGACGGCAATACGCTCTGTACCAAGATTAAGAACAATGTGAACACCAACCACATTCCGGTGATTCTGCTTACAGCGATGAGCAGAGAGGAAGACCAGCTGACCGGTTTGCAGTCGGGTGCCGATGCCTATGTGGTGAAGCCGTTCAATATGGACATTCTGCGCCGCACCATCATCAACCTGCTCAACGTGCGCCGTACTTTGAGAAACAAGTTTATGGGCAACGAGAGACAGAGCGACAGGCAGATCGCGATAGAAAAAGTCCTGTCGCCAAAAGACCAGCTGATGGAACAGGTGATGAAGGTAATCAATGATAACATGGATAATGAGGACCTGAGTGTGGATATGATTGCCCGCGAAGTAGGACTGAGCCGTGTGCATCTGCACCGGCGAATGAAGGAACTGACCAACCAAACACCACATGCCTTCATCCGAAATACCCGTCTGCAATATGCCGAAAAGTTGCTGAGCCACTCTAACAAGACGATAACAGACATCATGTTTAGCTGCGGTTTCTCCAACCCAGCCAGCTTCAGCACCATGTTCAAGAACTTTTATGGCTCTTCGCCTCGCGATTACATGCAGGCACACCGGAAAATCTAGCCTTTTCACTGCAGAAAAGGCCAGATGTTTCCCAAAATAAAGTATTTGTTACAAATAGAGCTGTTTATGATACGCCTCGCAAAGTGTTGGTAACATTCTGTGGGGGTATATTTAAAAGGAAAGCGGTAACTTTGCAGCAGAATTCTGAATACATGTTTCAGCCATGAGTTCAGATACTCATTCTGTAATTTTAAACCCAATAATAAAATGAAAAAAATTGCAATCTTATCGCTTTCCCTGACGCTTGCAGCCGCTGCACAGGCGCAGACAGCTGAGTTTGACTATTTCAAGTATGCGGGCAATGACGCTCGCTTCAATGTTGAAATCGACAAGACTCACCAGTATTACAACCCGGTACTGGCTGGTTTCTATCCAGACCCATCACTCTGTCGCGTAGGCGACACCTACTATCTGGTAAACTCTTCGTTTACCTTCTTCCCAGGTGTGCCTCTCTCAACCAGTAAAGACCTGGTCAACTGGCAGCCTGCCGGTCATGTTCTCGACCGCACATCACAGGTTCCATTGAAGGGCCAGCAGGTATCAGCCGGTATCTTCGCACCAGCCATCAGCTATAACAAGAAGAACAAGACCTTCTATATGATTACCACCAATGTGGGAGCCGGCAACTTCTTTGTGAAATCAAAAGATCCTTCCAAAGGCTGGAGCGAGCCTATCTATCTGAAGAAGATTGACGGCATCGACCCTAGCTTCTTCTTCGATGACAACGGAAAGGGATATATCGTGCATAACGGTCCGGTAGTTGGCGGTGCCGACTATGAGGGTCAGCGTGCTATCCGCTGCTTCGAATTCGACGTGAAGGGCGACAGCATCAAGGGCGACTTCAAGGAGATTCTGCGTGGCGGAACCCATGTAGAGGCACGTCCTATCTGGATTGAGGGTCCTCACCTCTTCAAGAAGGGCAAGTTCTATTATCTGATGTGCGCAGAAGGTGGTACAGGCGGATGGCACAGCGAGGTTATCCTGCGTGCCAAGAATCCGATGGGACCATGGGTGGAATGCCCAAACAACCCTATTCTTACCCAGCGTACCGGTCTCGACCCTAACCGCAAGGACCCTGTATCAAGTGCCGGTCATGCCGACATCGTAGAAGATGGCAAGGGTAACTGGTGGGCTGTATTCCTGGCTTGCCGTCCTTATGAAGAGGATATGTACAACACAGGTCGCGATACTTATCTTCTGCCTGTAACCTGGAAGAATGGATGGCCAGAGATTCTTGCCAAGAATACTCCTATCTCTACCGTTGGAGAGAAGGCTGGTTTGAAGCCTGCAAAGAAGAATGAGTTCTCAGGCAATTTCTCTTATGTGGATAACTTCGATGCAGATAACAATAAGGTAGGTCTGAAAGAGTTGAATCCACGCTGGATGTTCCTCCGTGACTTCGTAGACTGTTACAAGGTAGAAAACGGCAAATTGAAGTTCAATCTCCTGCCAGGCAACATCTACAAGCGTGAGCCGATGTCTGCCATCTGGGCACGTCAGCAGCACGGCACCTTCACAGCTGAGACAGAAATCAACTTTACTCCTCGCAACGACAAGGATATCGCAGGCTTGGCACTTCTCCAGAAGGAAGACCACAACTTCGTATTGGGTAAGACCATGAAGAATGGCAAGCTGATGATTACCCTGACCCGTGCCGAGAAGAACAACGTAACTATCGCCTCAGCTCCTATCAAGGGAGGTAAGCTGAAGCTGAAGGTAGAAGGTCATGACAGATATTATGATTTCTATTATGCTGAAGAAGGCGGCAACTGGCAGCTTCTTGCCAAAGGTGTAGATGCATCTAACCTGAGCACCCAGAAGAGCGGTGGCTTCCTCGGTGCCTGCATCGGTCTCTATGCTTCTTCCAACAAGGAATAAGGTTTTGAGAAAAGATTAACGTTTTAGGAATAGATAATAAAAGAAAAGGTTGATACCTCGCGTTTTGCCTGGTATCAACCTTCTTCTTTTATTTATTCTTCACAATATCCAATGTCATTTTTCCTACCCAGATGGCGCTCTTGCCGTTCTGGTCGACTGGCACCGGTTTGCCATCGAGATTGTTCAGATACTCCAACTGCTTGAAGTAGGTATGGCTATGACCGCCCAGTATCAGGTCGATGTCACGGGTGGCTGGGGCTACCTCGGAATCGTCGATGCCATCTATCTTCCAGCCCAGGTGAGAGATACAGATGATGACATCACACTTCTCTTTCTTCTTCAATATCTCTGTCATTTCCTTTGCCTTGGCGATAGGATCGAGATACTTGATGCAGCCATAGTTGGCTTCGGTTACCAAGCCGACAAGTTCCGGACACAAACCGAAAACGCCAATTTTCAGTCCCTTGCGCCTGATAATGGTATAAGGCTTTACGACATTTGCCAGTTCGGTACCGGTGAAATCATAGTTGGAGCAGACGATAGGAAACTTCGCCATCTTGAAGATGCGCACCATGTTGTCGATGCCGAAATCAAACTCATGGTTTCCGATGGTAGCAGCATCATATTTCATCTCGTTCATCAGTCCTACTTCCACATCTCCCTTGAAGAGAGAGTAATAAGGTGAACCCTGCGAGAAATCGCCACTGTCAAAGAGCAGCAAGTCGGGATTCGTCTTACGTTCCTGACTGATCATCGCCACCCTACGGAGGAAACCGCCACGATTGGCAGTAGCCGTATCTGCGAGATTCGGATTGATGGGCATTACGCATGAATGCGTATCGTTGGTATGGAGCACTACGAGTTGCTTTACCACCTTTGCCTCTTTCTTAGCTTTAGCCTGAACGGCTGCCGGCTGCATCATGAAGGATGCCAGAGCCAGACCTATATATAATAATGTATGTTTCATCAGAATTATCAACTATAAACTATTAACTATCAACTATTCTACCACGCAGCGGCCTTCAATCTTAGATTCCACCACCTTGCCCTGTGCCTGCATCTCACGGAAATAATTCATGATGATGTAGCGCACATTGTTCTCTTTCTGCTTAGGAGCAAAGACATCGGTTCCGCTCTTGAAGGCTACGAGCTGGTCATTGCCTTCGGCAAGATAATCGAGGGTTGCAACGCGGTAACTCTTCTCCGGATCAACAGGTTCACCGTCCAGCGTAACGCTCTTCAGCTTGCCATCCTTGGTGATAACCATTCTTACAGCATGGCTCAAGCCTTCGCCGCCACGATGAGCTATCTGCTGGAAAAGCTCCAGAACCTTATCGCCCTTCAGGGTCAGGAAACAGATTTTGTTCTCGAAAGGAGCCATATCGTTCACATCGCCTATAGTAACCTTACCTTTAGCAAGATTAGAACGGATGCCACCCATATTGTAAACAGCGAAAACAGGCTGTTCTTCAAACTGCTTGCCGCCCCATACCAGGATGTCACAGAGCAAGTTACTGAGTTCGCTCTCCGGACGGTGGCGGGTCATATCATGAGCAATATGACCTACAACAGGGCCCATGATACTGTCTACCTTACTCTTATAAGGAGCGATAAATCGGGTAGCCTCAGCATCAGGCTGTGCATCCCATTTCTGATCAACCAATATTCGGGTTCTCTCCACCTTCGCCACCTTGTATTTCTGGGCGAAAGCCGGACTTGCCATCAGCAGCATCACCGTTGATGCAAGTGCCACCTTCATACCATTCTTTTTCTTCATATTTATTGTTATCTTAATGTTTTGGAGTGCAAAAATACAAAATAAATCTGTGAAATCCGTGAAATCTGTGGGAAAAGACGCTGACCAGAAAGAAAAATAGTTAAATCTGCGAGAAAAAAGAAAGAAAGTGTCTGAAAATTTGCGAGATACAAGAAAAAGTAGTAACTTTGCACCCGCTTTTCGGCGTAACCGCTGTTGTCTGGGCAGAAGTGTTGTCCAAGTCCATGTTGCGTTGGAACGACAAACAATTTTTAATTTTATACAAAAAATGGATTTGATTAAAGTTGCTGAAGAAGCATTTGCAACCGGCAAGAAGTTCCCTGAGTTCAAGGCAGGTGATACTATCACAGTCGCTTACAAAATCGTCGAGGGTACTAAGGAGCGTATCCAGCTCTATCGTGGTGTTGTTATCAAGATCTCTGGTCATGGTGACAAGAAGCGTTTCACAGTTCGCAAGATGTCTGGTACTGTAGGTGTTGAGCGTATCTTCCCTATCGAGTCACCAGCTATCGATTCTATCGAGGTGAACAAGCGTGGTAAGGTTCGTCGCGCTAAGTTGTATTACTTGCGTAAGCTTACTGGTAAGAAGGCTCGTATCGCTGAGAAGAAGACTGTAGCTAAGGGTGCAGAATAATTTTTCTTAGGAGACCTAATCAGAAAAAATAAAGGGAATCCAGTCTCACGACCGGATTCCCTTTTTTATATCTACAATCTTATACCGAAAAACAACTATTCTTTACAATTAAATAAATCATGGCTGCCTACTAAACCAACCATGCTCCATTCTTTTATTTTTCGCCCGCATCATAATTCACGAGCCCATCCTCCGTGCCGTGTAAAGCACCTTGGAAATCATCCCAACTCTGGAATCCGGCGAGCAGCGCCAGCTTGTCCAAAGTCTGGCGAGAAGGCTTCTCCTTCCCTTTCAAAACATCCCACATTTTGTGGAAAACATGAGCCTTGCCAACCTTCTTTTCTATGTGTTCAGCAAGGACTTTCAAATCCTGTTTCATAACAATCCTCTCATATTTACTAACTGGGAACAAAAGTACTGAAAAAGAATGAAACTGAGTACATTTTTCCCGACTTTTTTATGTTTTGGGGTAAAAAAAATGCTTTATATCATAAAAATGCTGTTTTTTAGGGCTTTTTACGAAACAGAAGTCCAATATCTCAATCATTTTTTGTAACTTTGCGCCAAATTCCAAAATACATTTCTTAGAAGATGAAAGAATTAGCACTTAAGTACGGATGTAATCCAAATCAGAAACCTTCTCGCATCTATATGGATGACGGAAGGGAGCTTCCTATCGAAGTGATCAACGGCCGTCCTGGCTACATCAACTTCCTGGATGCCTTCAATTCCTGGCAATTGGTCAAGGAGCTCAAGGCTGCTACAGGAATGCCTGCTGCCGCTAGTTTCAAACACGTTTCTCCTGCCGGTGCAGCTATCGGCTTGCCTCTGAGCGACACATTGAAGAAGATTTACTTCGTTGATGATGTCAAGTTTGAGCTCTCTCCATTGGCTTGTGCCTATGCTCGTGCCCGTGGCGCTGACCGCATGTGCTCTTATGGCGACTTTGTTGCGCTGAGCGATGTATGCGACGAGGCTACAGCCCTCCTCATCAAGCGTGAGGTGAGCGATGGTGTCATTGCTCCAGGCTATACTCCTGAGGCTATCGAGGTTCTGAAGGAAAAGCGCAAGGGTACCTACTGCGTTATCAAGATTGATCCTGACTATGTGCCAGCTCCTATCGAGCACAAGCAGGTGTTCGGTGTTACCTTCGAACAGGGACGCAACGAGGTGAAGCTCGATGATCCTGCTCTCTTCGAGGATGTTCCTACCAAGAAGAAGACTTTCACTCCTGAGGCTAAGCGCGATCTGATTATCTCGCTCATCACTTTGAAGTATACTCAGAGTAACTCTGTATGCTACGTAAAGGATGGTCAGGCTATCGGTATCGGTGCCGGCCAGCAGAGCCGTATCCACTGTACCCGTCTGGCTGGTTCTAAGGCTGATGAGTGGTGGTTGCGCCAGTGTCCTAAGGTGATGAACCTGCCTTTCAAGGAGAAGATCCGTCGTGCCGACCGCGACAATACCATCAATGTCTATATCTCTGATGAGTGGGAGGATGTATTGCAGGACGGCGTTTGGGAGCAGTTCTTTACTGAGAAGCCTGAGCCATTGACCCGCGAGGAGAAGAAGGCTTGGATTGCACAGAACAAGGGTGTATCATTAGGTAGTGATGCTTTCTTCCCATTCGGCGACAATATTGAGCGTGCTCATAAGAGTGGTGTTGAATACATAGCAGAAGCAGGCGGTAGTATCCGTGACGACAATGTTATTGATACCTGCGACAAGTACGGCATCGCCATGGCGTTTACTCACGTTCGCCTCTTCCATCACTAATTTATTATATAATTAAGGTATATGAGTGACATTGACGATATTATCATGGGCGGTATGGTCTTCAAGGGCGGCGGTGGTCCTAAGAAGGATGACGACGACAAGGTGAAGACCAAAGCCAAGAAGAAAAAGTACATAACGGGTGCTCACGGTAGTGGCTCTGCCCGTCAGAAGGCAAAGTATCGCCAGCAGAGAGCCAATCGTAAATCCCAGAAGAAGAAATAATACTTCTCTATCATAAATACATGTTTCGCCCGTGTGCTGTATGATAACAGCGCACGGGCGAACTGTTTTCTGATAATGGGAGCCATGAATAGAGTACTGGCAAGCGAAAGACAGGATACTAGTATTCGAAGAACAGCCCACTAGCTACATAGACGCTAGTGGGCTGTTCTTCTTAAACAGTCATCAAATTCCAGGGGAAGAGTAAAACGGTTACTGGTTCTTTACACTCTTTACGCCCCTGCCCTTCGTTAGATGAAGGGTTACAGGCTTCAATTGATGCTTGCCGTGGTCATAAATGATGGCTGGGTCCAGTCGTCTACCATCAAAGCTAACCTCAAAATGGAGGTGCTCTGTTGTAGCCCTACCGGTACGGCCCGTCAAGCCGATTACCTGACCAGCCTTTACCTTATCGCCCTTCTTCACCTTGTTCCTACTCTGATGGCTGTAGAGCGTCTCGAAACCATAAGCATGCCTGATACGGATACAGTTGCCGTAACCATAGAAGGGTCCTGATGCAACAACCGTACCGTCAAAGGCAGCCACAATCTCATCATTCGGGCACGTCTTGAGGTCAACCCCCGAATGGCGGCGCTTGCCACCATAAGGACTGATAACCTTTGCACCCGGCAAAGGATAAGCCCAGGCTGTCTTTTCTATCTTCTCCAAATCAAGCTCGAAAGTATTGGTAATGGTAAACGGATCATAAACCTCATCAGGATCGAGCGTCATTCCATCTCCTATTCTACCCTTTTTCTTGCCAGATGCCTCCTTGTCAGCCTCAGCATTTCTTCCTACAGAAGAATCCTTGCCACCGATAACCGAAGCGATGACACGGGCACCATGCTTGCGGAACTGCACCGTCTGGCGGCGCAACTTATGTGATTTCAACTCTATGAAAGTTTCCGGATTCAACCTACCGCCATTCACCATGATAGAGAAGTCGCAATAAGTTTCACCCTCCTTAGAGCCTACAATGGCAATCGTCTGTCCGGCATCCACATGCTGTCCTACCTTAACCAGGTTCTCGGCATTGTTGGCATAAACGGTTTCCAGACCGCAATCGTGGCGCACCACGATGACATTACCCATTGATTCCGACTTTCTGGAAAGTCGCACATAACCTTCGAGCATCGCCTTGACAGCATCGCCTTTAGAGGTAGAGATACGCAACACATGATTGTTCAGAAGGGTTGCTTTGCCCACAGGAAGCGGGAAGGAATATTCCTTAGCACGGAATATCTCAAAGTCTACATTAAATGCCTGACTCTGGGCAAAGAGACCGGGTGTTGCAATACTCACCTGTTGCTGTTCGGCTGCCGTGAATACATTTTTAGCGGGCATAAAGCTGCTCAGCGAGAACACCATGAGTCCTGCCACAGCCAATAGCCGCAATCCTTTTTTCATTCTTTTCATTATTTACTTTTTCTTTCGGATTTTCAAAATATTCTATAAACTATTAACTATTAACTGAAAAACATCCATTTCTCCCTCTCCGTTCTTACAGAAAAGGAAAAATGGATGTTATCTTGAAAACTATCTGATACTTACCTGCTACCAGGCTTTTACTTCAACAAGATGCCTGTATAGATTCTGCCACTCTCTGTACCCAGCTTTCTGGCAGAGAAGTACTCATCGCTATGGGCAAAGGTACAGATGCCACAATCCTGGATATTCTCTTCGGCCACTCCACAATGCAGAAGTATCTGTCTGTTGCAGAGCGGAAGATTGAGATGCCATTTCAGCGGCTGCACGATATTACCCTCAGCAGCCAGGCGCTCACGCTCAGCAGGATCAACCGAGAAGGCGGCATTAGGACGCTGCTCGGCAATCTCTTCCATAGGGAAAGCAGCCTGCTCGAACGCCTCGTAAACCTCATCGCCCACCTCGAAATGGTCGAGCGAAATGCCCGGACCTATCACCGCCTTCAACTTCTTCGGGTCGGTATGATAGGTAAACGCCATCTCCTGAATGGTTTTATGCACGATGCGAGCCAGCGTACCACGCCAGCCGGCATGGATGGCAGCCACAGCATGATGCTCCTCATCATAAAGAAGCACAGGGATGCAATCGGCAGTAGAAACACCGATGCATACACCTTTCTGGTCTGTCATCACGGCATCTACACCTTCGAGCACCATCTTGCGGATATTCTCAGGCATGGTGAGAAACTCACCGGCAATATTGCGCACCTCTACTCCATGCACCTGATGGGGCATGATGATATGGGCTGTATCAATACCCAACTCTGTGGCAAGACGCTTGCGGTTTTCAGCCACATGTTCTGCATTGTCACCGCAAAACTCATTGATATTAAATTCGCCATAGTTGCCCTGGCTCACTCCTCCCTTGCGGGTAGTAGAGAAAGCCATGACACCAGAAGCTACCTGATATTCTTTGATCATAACATTTATTCGTATTCGAAATCATCGAGGTCGTCAACATCCTCGATTTCATCCTCATCAATATATTCTACTACATCCTCGCCCTCTGCAGCCAGTTCCTGCTGGAAGCGAGACATATCCTTGTCACGGTGAACAAGCGTATCTTCGGCAGTAATCTCCTGAAGCTTGTTGCTCTCAGAATTGAGTTCCTTCCAGAGCACGTCCTTCAGTTCCTGGATACCCTGTCCGGTAACAGACGAGATGAAGACCACCGGAAGATCGGTAGGCAAAGTTTCCTTGAGCATTTCAATCAGTTCTTCGTCGAGCAGATCGCACTTGGTAATAGCCAGCACGCGATGCTTGTCGAGCATCTCTGGATTGAAGTTCTTCAGTTCGCCCAGCAATACTTCATATTCTTTCTTGATGTCGTCAGTATCGCCCGGAACCATGAAGAGCAGCAGAGAGTTGCGCTCAATATGGCGGAGGAATCGCAAGCCCAAACCTTTTCCTTCGCTCGCGCCCTCGATGATGCCAGGAATATCAGCCATGACAAAACTCTGGTGATCGCGATAATCTACGATACCCAGCGATGGTTCGAGCGTAGTAAACGGATAGTTTGCAATCTTAGGACGGGCACTTGATACGGCACTCAGCAAAGTTGACTTACCGGCATTAGGGAAACCTACCAGACCTACATCGGCAAGGAGTTTGAGCTCCATGATGATGGTCATCTCCTGCATAGGTTCGCCCGGCTGTGCATAGCGAGGAGCCTGGTTGGTAGAGGTACGGAACTGGAAGTTGCCCAATCCGCCACGACCGCCCTTGAGGAGCAGAACTTCCTGCCCGTCATAAGCCACATCGCATACAAACTTGCCTGTTTCGGCATTATATACCACGGTACCGCAAGGCACATCGATATAAATATCCTTGCCATCGGTTCCATGACACTTATCACGGCCACCATTTCCACCATGCTCGGCAAAGAAGTGGCGCTGATACTTGAGGTGCAGCAACGTCCAGTAGTTATGGTTGCCGCGGAGATAGATGCTTCCTCCACGTCCGCCGTCGCCACCGTCAGGACCGCCGTTAGGCTGGTACTTTACGTGGCGCAGGTGCATGGAGCCCTTGCCACCCTTACCAGAGCGGCATTGTATCTTTACGTAGTCTACGAAATTGGATTCAGCCATTTATTCTTTTCTTTTTATTTATTTAATGAATAAATCTTCCCCACCATAGCGGGGAAGATTCTTTATCTTGATTACAAGTTGTCGATTACATTGCAAACACGTGCGAAGATCTCATCTACAGTACCGAGACCCTCGATGTGGTGATGAATGCCTTCCTTCTCATACCAGTCGATGAGCGGAGCAGTCTGTGTATGATAAACATTGAGACGCTTCTTGATAGTCTCCTCGTTATCATCAGAACGGCCGCTTTCCTTACCACGGTTAATCAGGCGAGCCATCAGCTCATCCTCAGGAACAGCCAACTCAATCATCGCAGCAATCTTATGACCACGCTCAGAAAGCATCTTCTTCAGAGCCTCAGCCTGTGGAGTGGTACGTGGGAAACCGTCGAAGATTACACCAGCGTGATCCTTACCGAAGCTATCGTATACACTTGCGAGGATGTCAATCATCAACTCGTCTGGAATCAACTGACCATTGTCGATATAACCCTTAGCAGTCTTACCAAGTTCTGTACCGTTCTTGATTTCGTTACGAAGTACATCACCTGTAGAAATGTGACCGAGACCATACTTCTCGATCATCTTGTCGCTCTGTGTGCCTTTACCTGCACCTGGAGCGCCGAAAATTACGATATTTTTCATTTTTACCTTAATATATATATAAAATATTTATGTTGTGTCAGAAACCTAGTTTATACTGTTAAACCATTGCTTTCCTTTGGGAGTCATAACAAATAACAAGAATACTATAGCAGGGATTCCTACCATAGCCAAAATAATGTATGTACCCAAAAAAGGAATATCTAAAAGGCAATTAAATGCCATCAAACTTAAATTTGCCATTATTTTTTCTTTTTATCGTTATCTTTTTTATTCTTCCTAATATAAATACCTGCTATAAACAATATGATTGCTATTAATCCGCTGATAACATACAACATCCAACGAACATCATTGAGATCCTGCATCATCGAAGTAACAAATACAGCAGTCAAGAAGTACTTGGAGACATCCAAGCAATAATCACTTATTTTCTCCCACATGCTTCACCTCCTATTCTTCTACAATCGTGTAGATGTCGCGGAGGTTTCTGCCTTCTTGGTCATAATCCAATCCATATCCCACGATGAAATCGTTAGGGATTTCCATAACAGCATAGTTGATATCAAGATCAACCTTCAAGTTGCCTGGTTTCACGAGGAGGGAACAAACCTCAACGCTGGCTGGGTTCATCTTCTTCAGGTCTTCAATCATGTGAGCCATGGTGAAACCGGAATCTACGATGTCCTCTACGATAACCACGTGGCGGCCTGCCAAATCCTGGTTCAAACCCATCAGGGTCTTCATGCTGCCCGTAGAGGAGGTACCCTCGTAAGAAGCATACTTCACGAATGAAATCTCGCTTGGCACGGTAATCATTCGCATCAAGTCGGCTGCAAAGATAAATGCGCCGTTCAATACTGCCAGGAAGACAGGTTTCTTGCCTGCATAATCCTTGTTCAGACGGTCTGCTACGACCTGTACTTTCTTCAGAATCTCAGCCTCAGGAATCGATGTCTTGAAGCTCTTATCCTTGATCTTTACTATGCTCATAGTCTGTTCTATAATAATATTTTCTGCAAAATTACGAAAAAAACATGAAACTTCGTGCTTTCATCAACTATTTTTTGTACTTTTGCATGAAAATAACCGTTTATCTGCATGAGTTGGCAAATTATCACGACAGTTCGCGCAGATAATACTAAGATTATCAGATAATATGAAGATTTTTACCAGCGCTCAGATTCATGAGTTGGATAAATACACCATTGAGCACGAACCTATCAGTTCGCTCAACCTGATGGAACGTGCAGCCAAAGCGCTGACACGTGCCATAGAAGAGGAATGGTCTAACCGCACTCCAGTGGTTGTCTTCGCCGGTCCGGGTAATAACGGCGGCGATGCGCTTGCTGTGGCGAGAATGCTCAGCGAGGATGGATATGATGTAAGTGTATACCTCTTTAATGTACAGAATAAACTGTCGGCAGACTGTCTTGCCAACAAGAAGCGTCTGCTGGATGCAAAGAGAGTGAAATTTACTGAGATTACCACCAACCTGGACCCTCCTAAGCTCAATGCAGAAACGCTGGTGGTGGACGGACTCTTTGGAAGCGGACTCAACAAACCATTGGCTGGCGGATTCGCCGCGATGGTGAAATATATCAACCAGAGTCCTGCCAAGGTAGTAAGCATAGATATCCCTTCGGGACTGATGACCGAGGACAATTCCTATAATATCCATGCCAACATCATCCGTGCCAGTCTGACCCTTACCCTACAGCAGAAGAAACTGTCGATGCTGATGGCGGATAACCAGCAGTACCTAGGCAGACTGCGCGTTCTCGACATCCGACTTTCCCAGGAATTCATCCAGAATACGGAGTGCCGGTGCCGCATACTCGAAGAGAACGACATCCGTCCGCTCCTGAAATCGCGCAGCGACTTTGCCCATAAAGGCAGCATGGGTAATGCGCTGCTCATAGCGGGAAGTTACGGCATGAGCGGTGCTTCGGTATTAGCCACCAAGGCTTGTCTGAGAACCGGTGCGGGCAAGGTAACAGCCCATACCCCAAAGCGGAATTATGAAATCATGCAGATTTCGGTACCTGAAGCGGTACTGCAGATGGATGCTGAAGAAACCATATTCAGCGAACCGGTAGATACAGAGATGTTCGATGCGCTGGGCGTAGGTCCCGGATTGGGACAGAACGAGACAACAGCCATCGCCCTCATCGCCCAACTGCGCCGTGCTACCTGTCCGCTCGTCATTGATGCCGATGCGCTCAATATTCTTTCCAGCCACAGGGCGTGGATGCAGCAGTTGCCAAAGAATATCATCATGACACCTCATCCGAAGGAGTTCGACCGGCTTGCCGGCAATGCGAGCAGCAGCTGTACCGAAAGACTGATGAAGGCAAGCGAACTGGCTGAACGCCTCCAGGCATACATTATTTTAAAGGGACATTATTCTGCACTCTGCCACCCTGACGGAAAGATTGATTTCTGCAGTACGGGCAACAGCGGTATGGCAACAGCAGGCAGCGGTGATGTGCTGACAGGTATCATCACCGGTCTTCTGGCAAGAGGATACAAACAGGAAGATGCCTGTAGCCTGGGTATGCATCTTCATGGTCTGGCTGGCGATCTTGCAGCCAAAGATCTGGGTAAAGAGAGCCTCATCGCCAGCGACATTATACAGTATCTTCCGAAAGCATTTCTCAGATTGGAAGAATAATGATCAAGAAATAAGAATATCCATAAAAGTCAGGAGTTCTCGGCTTCTGACTTTTTTACTTGTTTCTGCGCATCATAGAACCTTACTTCCAAGGTTCGCCTCAAATCGTCGCGACGGTCCATATTCAACTTTTTGCGGATATGGCAACGCTGGCTGGTGATATTTGATTCACTCTTATTGAGTTCTGCACAAATTTCCTTTAAAGTATGCCCCTGAAGAATCAGCTTGCATATTTCCTTTTCGCTGAACGTAAGCCCATCACAAACCAGATCCCATGCCACTCTATTCAATTCTTCATTATACAGATGTTCAGAAGCATGGGTAATAATCTTCTGCCGGACATCAGGAGTCAGACGCTTCATCAGGCTTTCTGCTGCTTCCGGTTCATTATCCTTCAAATCGGCAAGCATATTCAACGCCTTGTTTTCAACCTGAGCCATCCGTTTCGGCTGGCGCAACCCCTTGGTTACAATACTCATATTATATACTGCCACATAAACCAGCATCATGAAACCCAGAAAAATAGCCTTCATACTGAACAGAGCTGGCATAAGCGGAGTGCTGAACAGGCATATCAGCAACATCGGTATCATACCCACCGTGATGATGGCGCAAGTCTTATACAAAGTTTGGCTCAACGCTGTAATAGCCAGGATAAAGACGACAAACAGGTTGCAGATAACGCTCAAATTATCATTAGCAAAACCGAAATTGATGCAAAATACGCTATCAAGAGCCAGTTTGGCGAACATCAGAAGGTAAAGAGAAGAAATACCCTTCACGAAAGCTATCTTCCGTTTCCAGATCAGGAACTGCAGGAGGCAGAACACGAATGTATGCAAGCCACAGAGGCTTAAACCATAAGGTTCTTTCACCAGCAGAAAGAGCATAATATGATAAGGTATGATAATCAGCTCGCTTATCGTCAGAAGTAGAAAGGCGATAACGCGTCGGCGGTCTACCACACCACAATATTGAGGGCATAAATGATGCTCTACCCTCACAATCAGGTTCACAATGTCATTCTTCAGTTTCATTTCGTTTTGGTTATTTTCTTAAATCTTGCTTATGCTTTCGTAAGTCAAACGGCTCTTTTTCTTGGAAATTGCCATTTTTTTAGGGATTTATTGATTCCAGCTGCAAAATTACAAATAATATCAGAAATCCTTGTTCAAATATCAGAAAATCGTGCAACTTTAACGATTTTAAGCATAAATCAGCGTACTATTTTTATATAAAAAACCTTGCGACTTTCAATTTAATTTTGTAATTTTGCACCCGTTAGTAATATCATTAATTCCAATATAAAGATGATGGCAAGATTCATATTCCTCAGTTTCTTCATGCTGGCTGGAGCCTTAGCCCCAACCAAGGCTCAGAACAGTTTCCCATACCCTGCTCTGCCAGACAGTCTGCGCAGCGTAGAGCAACGTGCTGCATACCTGAGCGAGCACTATTGGGACAACTTCAACTTTTCCGACACCCTGGAACTGGCAAACAAGGAGATGGCAGAACAAGGTTTTGTCAACTTCATCGACATTCTGGCACGTTTCGACCAGGAAATAGCCCAGAAGGGGATTACAGCCTTTACAGCCAAAGCTTACCAGCAGAAGCCATCTAAGGAGAAGTTTGAAAGCCTCATCGAGCATTATTATGAGAACCCTGAGTCGCCCATGCGCAACGACAGGGTATATGCCCTATTTCTGGAAGACATGGCTAAATCGCCATACTTCGATGAAACCGAGAAAGAAAGAATAGGATTTAAACTAAAACAGGTAAGAAAGAACTTGCCTGGCACACAGGCTATCAACATCAGTTTTATGCTGGAAGACGGCAAGCCTCATCAGTTGAGCGATTACCGGGAAAAGAAGGTTATCTTATATTTCTACGATCCTGACTGCGAGAACTGCCACAAGATATCTGCATGGCTCGACAAACAGACAATACCAGCCGGCTTCAGTCTGCTCCGCATCGTAGCAGATAACCGCTTGAGCACGATTTACGGGCTCAAAGCCATGCCAACCATTTACCTGTTGGATAAAGAGAATAAGGTGATATTAAAAGACTGTACACCTGAACAGCTCATGGAAACGCTAAGGGGAAATGAAAACAACAGATAGTATAATCGCGAAAAAAAGATAAAACAAAAGCGGGAACCCTTTCGGATTCCCGCTCATATCTTGTGTTGTAAAATCTCGAAGATTAGTCGAGGTTAGCCAACTTGTTGTCAGAATGAAGAACATCC
>OHWJ01000048.1_pt1 | contig 32550 bp, 28 predicted proteins | sample 1579691 | NCBI WGS metagenome assembly OHWJ01 (sample SAMEA3882537, study PRJEB24775) | human gut metagenome | biome: human-associated habitat; feature: intestine environment; material: feces | place: Netherlands | collected 2009/2010
ACAGCATGATCTTCACCACCGAGAACTTCCTGAAGGATAACGGTGATAAGATTCCTGCAGACAAGAAGCCAGGCATCGAACAGGCATTGCAGCAGTTGAAGGATGCTCACAAGGCAGGTGATGTTGCAGCCATCGATTCAGCTATCAACAACTTGAACACCGTCATGCAGGCAGCTTCTCAGCAGATGTACCAGGGCGGTCAGCAGGCAGGTCCTCAGGGTGCACAGGGCGGCCAGCAGGCACAGGGTGCTAACGATGGTGCTCAGGATGTTCAGGACGCAGATTTTGAGGAGGTTAAGTAATCTCTCTCATCATAGAGAAGTTATTAGATTAGCATAAAGATCAAAGGCGTGTAAGGCTCTGAAAATGAGTTTTACACGCCTTTTTTCGTGTCTTTATGTTTTTTTATATATCTGCTTATGGCTTTATCGCAGAAAAATATGTATATTTGCAGGTTATGAAGGGGCGGAAGTTCCAGCAAGAGAAGAAAAAGACAAGTTCTAGTAAAAGAAGGAAAGGAAACGGGATATGGCAAAGAAAAGACCGCAGGTAGCACTGGTTTATGATTTTGACGGGACATTATCTCCCGGCAACATGCAGGAGTTCGGATTCATCCAGGCAACGGGAAAGACAAAAGAGGAATTCTGGGATAAAAACCGGAAGCTTGCCGTGGGCAAGGATGCCAACGGCATTCTCACCTATATGTATATGATGCTGGATGAAGCAAAGAAGAACCATATCTCGCTCACCCGCGAATCCTTCCAGAGCTTCGGCAGGAATGTGGAGCTCTTCCGTGGCGTAAGGCAATGGTTCTCGTTCATCAACGAATATGGTGCAAGCATCGGTCTCGATATCAAGCACTACATCAACTCCTCGGGATTGAAGGAGATGATAGAGGGCACCCCCATCGCTCAGGAATTCGAGAACATCTATGCCTGCTCGTTTCTCTATAATGAGGATGGCATCGCCTACTGGCCAGCCGTAGCCGTGGATTATACCACGAAGACGCAGTTTCTCTTCAAGATCAACAAGGGCATCCGTCAGGTGAGCGACAACAGCAGGGTGAACCAGTATATTCCTGATAACAAGCGCCCTATCCCTTTTCCGCGAATGATTTATTTCGGGGATGGAGAAACCGATGTGCCCTGCATGAAGATGGTGAAGGAGCACGGCGGCCATTCCATTGCCGTATATGATACGCCCCAGAAGGAGGCCATGGCTTGCCAGCTGGTTAGGGAAGGCCGTGCCAACTTTATGTGTACGGCTAATTACAGCAGGGGCGGCGTGATGAACATCATCGTGAAGCGAATTCTGGATAAGATCAAGGCGGATTTCGAATTCGACAGATTGATAGAGGTGAACCAGAAGAAGGCGTGGAAGTAGAGACGGAAATATAGGTGAAACGCTGAAACGCAGGAAAGAAAAAGAAAGAAATATAATATTAATAAATAATTAATGGGAAGAAACAAATACTCAGCAGGAGAAATCAAGGAAATCGGAAAGTTGTTGCGCCTGAAGAATGCCGGCAACCGTTTGCAACAGAAATTGATACGCCACGACCTTCGCGTGGATTATGAATTCAACATCTCTGACTTCAATGAGCCGGGCAAGGCTTTCGGCGAGGAGGAACTGCAGGATGCCATCAAGCGTGGCGCCATCCAGATTCTCGACGATGCCACCATCGAAGCCATGAAGGCGAAACGTGCAAGAGACAAGGCACGCGATGAGGCAGAGAAGCAGAAGGATGCCATCGCCAGCGGTGAGCAAACCGACTGGCAGGAGGCAATGAAGGAGTGGAACGAATGGGAAAATTCCAAAGAAAAATAAATGATAGAATCGAATTCCGAAGGAGATTCCGAGGATTTATTGAATTATAAATAAGATAGAAACAAAAAAGAAATATGGCTAAAGTATTGATCAAGACTTCAGAGGGCGACATCAAAGTGCGCCTCTACGACGAGACTCCTCAGCATCGTGACAACTTCTTGAAGTTGGCAAAGGAGGGATATTTCGATGGCACTCTCTTCCACCGTGTCATCAAGGATTTCATGATCCAGGGCGGCGACCCTGACAGCAAGGGCGCTCCAAAGGGCAAGATGCTGGGCACGGGCGGACCTGATTACACCATCCCTGCCGAGTTTGTTTATCCACAGCTCTTCCACAAGCGCGGTGCCTTGAGCGCTGCCCGTCTGGGCGACGAGGTGAACCCTGAGCGTGAGAGCAGTGGCAGCCAATTCTATATCGTCTGGGGAAAGACCTACAAGCAGAACGAGCTGAAGCAGATAGAGAAGCAGATGGGCATGCAGATGGAGCAGAACATCTTCAACCAGCTTGCCAAGGAGCACCATGATGAAATCATGAACTTCCGCCGCAACCGCGACCGTGAGGGCTTGATGAAACTCCAGGATGAGCTGGTGGATGAAACCAAGAAGTGCTGCAAGGAGCAGGGTTACCCTAAGTTTACCGAGGAGCAGCAGAAGGCTTACACCGAGGTGGGCGGAACCCCATTCCTCGACAACCAGTACACCGTTTTCGGTGAGGTAGAGGAAGGTCTTGACGTAGTAGAGAAGATTCAGAACTGCGAAACCATGCGCGGTGACCGCCCTAAGGAGGATATCAGCATGGAGATTTCCATTATAGAGGAGTAAAGGCTTTAAGTAGCTTCAACTATTCATTCGTATTAAACTCAAGTTTCGCATGTAATACATGCGAAACTTGAATATTAAACAAAAAAACAAATCAAAATGAAAAAGATTCACGGAAAAATGATGAAGGGCATCACGGCCAGAAGCCTGATGATGCTCCTGGCATTGGCAGGTTCTAACTACTGCCATGCACAGCAAGCCACTCACGGAAAGGGAGCGAAACAGCAAGCCGCAGCCATGCAGCAAGCCACCATCGTGGTAAGCAATCCAACTTCCACCCCCCGCACGGAGCTTATCTCTCTCAATATGAGCGAGGTGAAGGCGAAGCTGGGCAATGCCACCCCCAAGAAGGGAGAGGCTTATATAGTGAAGAACAAGCGAGGACAGCAGATTGGCTCGCAGATTACCCACGATGGCTATCTGCTCATCGATGCCAGCGTGCGCCCTCACGGTTCTGCCACTTACTACGTGAGCATCGGCAAGCCTTACCAGCAGAAGGTTTATGCCACCGGCGCTCTCTATAAGATAAGAAAAGACGATATCGCATGGGAGAACGACCGATGCGCCTACCGCGTATATGGCCCTGCCCTTCAGAAGACCGGCGAGCGCTCCTTCGGCACCGACATCTGGGTGAAGAACACTCCTGATACCGTGGTTTACGAGCGATACGTAAAGGATATGAACGGAAATATCAAGGGCGATAAGATGGATGCCAAGGTGAGAGCCTTGCAGAAGCAGGAGAAGGTAGAGAAGAATACAGCAAAGGCAGCTGCTCTTGCCAAGCAAATCAAGGCTCTTCAGGCAGAATCACGAGAGACGGACATCCTCACCTCCTTCCATCTCGACCATGGCAACGGATTGGATCCTTATCGTGTGGGCGCTACCCTGGGATTGGGTGCACCAAGCCTGATGGTGGGCAAGAACCAGGTGCTGCCTTACTGCTACAAGGATTACAGGATAATGGATAATGGTCCGCTCCGCTTCACCGTGGAATTGACTTACAACCCATCTACCGTAGGCGATATGAAGAACGTGGTGGAGCACCGCATCATCTCGCTCGACAAGGGCAGCAACTTCAACAAGATGACCGTATGGTATGACGGCTTGACCACTCCTACAGATTTCGCCACCGGTTTCCCAATCCACGAGGAGGATACGGAGACGAAGACCTTCGCCAAGGATTACGTAAGCTATGCCGACCCTACGGATAACATCGAGGTAAACAATTCCCAGGTATATGTGGGCGTACTCTTCCCAGAAGGCATCGACAACACCTACTACCAGCTCTTTGATAAGAAGCACGATGGTGCCACCGGCCATGCCCTCGGCTTGAAGCGAGGCTTGAAGAACCAGGAGAAGTACAGCTATTACTTCGGTGCTGCATGGAGCAAATATGATGTAAGGAGCTATGCAGAATGGCAGATCCGCATCAAGGATTACCTGGATGCATTGAAGACTCCTCTCCAGGTTGAGGTAAAATAAAACTTCGAATACTTTTTTTTATCTCACTAGGAAATATTAGTCTCTTCACTGTATGTAAATGTTTGTAATCCACGAAGAAAGTTATGTTCCGCAGTGCTGAACTTAAGTTCAACACTGTGGAATACAAGTTCAGCACTGCTGAACATAAGTTCAACACTGCTGAATATAGTTTTAAATTAAGAGTACAAGAAATACTCGTTCTTCTAAAATCTTAAATCTTTTATTGCAATCAATCTTACTTCGTCATCTCGAAGCCAATGCGCACGCCATCGTAGTTATCTACAATGCTGCTCACGGCACTCATCGTAGTACTGCCGGTAAGATTCAGCTTGCTCAGGGTCTTGACCAGGGTGAGCAGTTTCTTCTGCTCGAAGAGAAGGCTGATGCCATTGGCTGTACGGGTGGCAAAACCCGAAGCACTCAACAGCAAACCCTTCAGCTGGATGGCATGCGTCTTCTCATCGAAGGTATAGGTGCCGTTCCATGACTTGCCGTCGATCTTGGCAGCAAAGGTGCCATCGGTCTTGAAGGTAAAGTAGGTATTGCTCTTGCTGAAGCCGAACTTACTGTAGTACTTGCTCAGATCCTCCTCTATCTTGCTGGCAGCAATCTCGCCGCCAGCCTTTGCCAGCAGGTTCTCTGAGGTGAAGGCGCAACCCGGCTTGCTGTACTTCCAGGTATGGGCGCAGAGATCTGCCTGCGAGAAGGTGGCAGAACCTATCACATTGTTCAGAATGCCATTGATGATGCTGCTGCCGGTAGAGCTGCTGCCAGCAGTAGTTTTCTTCTTCGATGTCTTCTTCGATGTCTTTTTAGTTGTTTTCTTCACAGGCATCAATTCAGAAAGTGAAGCCTCCTGAACAGCTTCATTCATTGCGCATACATTGCTGCCGGAAGTGCTGACAAGCACCAGGGCAGCCATCAAAAATACCTTTTTCATTTTTTACTTTCTATATATTATAATTGTAACTCTCGTTTCAAAAAATGCTTTTTTCATCATTATTTATTATTTTCTTAGACGAAAGAGATGGCGAAAGGTTCAAATATCGTTCAGAAAAAGGTATAAATGTTTCATCTTTTTTGACATACATCAAAAAAGAACGATTATTAGCATAAATTTCTCAAAAAGTATCCCCGAATATGACAGGAAAACCCTATCTTTGCACCGTTAACAAATCACAATAGGTTATGAATGATTTAATTAAGGTCAACACTATGAGTGAGAATATGGCATTGAACAAGTGCCAGGAGATTCTCAACGATCGCCGTGAGGCTCTTGCTTCAAAGGCAAAGAAGAATGACTAAGGGTAACTTTCGCAAGAGAGTGCTCTTGAGAAAATTTACGTAAGAGAGAAAGGAAATTACGTAAAAAGATTATTTTCAGAATGACTCTTTGATACCACAAAGAGAAAAAAAGGCAAAAAGTCCCGTTGGCGAGTAAAATCGTTCAACGGGACTTTTTGGATTTCTATGCTGATCGGAATGATATCCCAGCGGGGGGATATTATTCCTTGCTCTTCTCAGCCTTCATGATTACCTCAACGTGGTTGCCGCTCTTCAGGAGTACATTCTTGAGGAAGTCGGAAATCTGTTCGCCACGGAGGTTCTTCACAAACTCCTTATAGCCGGTATAGTTATCGAAACCGATACCTGTATAGTTGGCAATAACGCCAAGCCAGTAGGCATTGTTCTTCTCATCCACACCTGCCTGCTTCAGGAGAATCTCCTTCACCTTCTGCAAGTCGGCAGCATCTACCTGCTTCTCTACCTCTTCCACACCCTTGAAGAAATAGGTGATGGCGGTATCAGCCTTCTCCGGATTCAAGCCGGCATTGGCGGTAATGCTGATGGCTGCCTTGTCGTCGAAATCGCGGAGCATGCCGAAGGTGGCTCCTGCATGGTAAGCTGCACTCAACTGCTCACGGATGGTGCGCAGATACTGCATCTCCAGCAGTCGGGAGGTTACATCTGCCAGTACCATATTCTGCATAGAGAATGGCAACTTGGTGCTCCATATCTCTGATGCCTGGGTTTGAGGATTAGACATCGCCTTGGTAAAGTTGTTCTTCACCTCACCCTTGGCGTATGGAATCTCCTTGTTCTTCAGCTTGAAGCCATTGTTTGGCAAGCTGGCGATATACTGCTCAATGAGTGGGAGGAGAGTCTTCTCATCGTAGTTGCCCACGAAGTAGAAGGTGAAGTCCTTGGCATTGCCGTAATACTCCTTGGCAAGCGCCATCAGGCGATCGTAGTTGATGGCGTTGATCTCAGCAGAAGTAGGAATGCGGCCAATCTTGCTACCCAGGTAAAGGGTGCTCTGCAATGAATCCTGATATACCATGTTAGGATTGTTGCTCTGGTTGGCAAGAACAGTGGCAAAGGTATTCTGAAGATTCTTGAACGACTTCTCATCCTTGCTCAATGCTGTCATCTTGAGATAGATGAGCTGCATCAGGGTCTCAATGTCCTTAGGAGTAGAATTACCCGAGAGGCCATGGCTGTAAGGCTTGATGGAGAAGCCTACACCTGCCTGCTTGCCTGCGAGCGCCTTTTCAAGCTCGGTGCTTGAGAAATCGCCCAAACCGCTGGCACCCCAAGCCTCGCTCATCAGCATGATGCTAGGGTAATCGCTCTTCTCGAGAGCAGAATAACCCACCTTGGCATTGGCAGAGAAGAGAATCTCATTATCCTTGAAATCGGTCTTCTTCAATACCACCTTGGCACCGTTGGAAAGGGTAAGCTGCTTGTAACCCAGCTGCTTGTTCTCTACGGTCTTCTTGATCTTGCCTGGCTTAGGCAACTGAGCCATCAGCGGCTCCTGCTTCACGTTGTCCACGTATGCCTCCAGCTTCTCAGAGCGCACCTGCTTCACGATATCGGCAAGCTCCTTCTCGGTAGGATAAACGGCACCCTCTGCTTCGCGCATCAGCACCATCGATACCAGGTTGGTATCGCTCTGGCAAACCAGCTGCTTGGCATAGGCATTGATGGCCTCCAATGGCAGCTGAGGTACTAGCATCTTGTAGAACTGACTCTCGTCCTCTACCGATGGGATTGGCTCGTTGGAGATGAAGTTATCCACATACTGGGTGGTAAACTGCTCGTTCTTCATCTTATCCTTGTTGGCAAGCGTCTTATCTACCTGGCTCAGGAACTCCTCCTTGGCACGCTGATACTCAGTGGCGGTGAATCCGAAGTCGTGCATGCGCTTTGCCTCGCGCAATACGGCAGCATAAGCCTCCTTTACCTTACCTGGCTTAGCCACGCCGATAAGACTGAAGGCACCCTTGGTAGAAGAGAGCAGGAAGTCGCCGTCGTCGGCACCTGCCTGAAGGAATGGGCAGTCGGCTTCCTGGGCAATCTCGGCATAGCGTGCACCCAGCATAGAGGTAACCACATTGTCCATGTATCCCTTCATGAGATAGCTCATGTTGCCCTTCATCGCATTAGGGATGGCAGGATGCTTCATGAAGATATTGAAGATATCATACTGCTGCTCCTTGTCCTTGTCGATTACGTAGATGGCTGTATCATTATCGGCAACTTCCACCGGCTCAATCTTGGCGGCATTGGCAGGCACCTTGATGCCCGAGAAGAGCTCCTTGATCTTGTTCTCGATATGGTTGACATCTACATCACCCACGATGATGATTGCCTGATTGTCTGGGCGATACCACTTGCGGTAGTAAGCACGCAGGGTTTCCGGCTTGCAGCCGTCGATGACGCTCATCAATCCGATAGGGAAACGGTAGCCATACTTGTTGTTCTGATAGAGTTTTGGCAATGAGCGCTCTATCATGCGCTGCTGACCCACGATGCGCATACGGTACTCATTGTGTACCACGTCGCGCTCGTCATTGATGGCTTCCTCGGTAAGAGAGATACCGTTGCTCCAATCCTTGAGGATGAGCATGCATGAATCTACGGCTGTAGGGCGGGTAGTAGGTACATCGGTGAAGTAATATACGGTTTTCTCTACGCTGGTATAGGCATTGAGATTTCTACCATACTCCACGCCGATGCTCTGCAGGTAATCCTGGAGGGAATTACCCTTGAAGTGATCGGTACCGTTGAAGGCGAGGTGCTCAAGGAGGTGAGCCAAACCGCGCTGATCATCGTTCTCATTGATAGAACCCACTTTCTGGGCAATGTAGAAGCTGGCTACATGCTCAGGATAACTGTTGTGACGAATGTAGTAAGTCAATCCATTGTCGAGATGACCAATCTTCACATTCTTGTCCACAGGAATGGCTGGCATCTGTGCCATCGCACTTCCCACGGATAAACACAGCAGAAACGCTGCAAAAATCTTTCTTAGTTTCATCTGCTATTGATTTATAAAATTTCTTGTTTCAAATATTCCGCTTGCAAAATTACACAAAATAAAAAAGATTTGCAAGCATTTGGGAGATTATCTTCCCCAATACCTGCAAATCTTAACGTAAAACTAACATTGGAAGCTCTTCATCCACGAACCGCGGTAAAGTCGGATGAGGAAAAGCGTGCCTCTGAGGGTAAGCTCCGTAGCCATCGCAATCCAGACACCCTCCAAGCCATAGCTCTTGGAAAGGGCGTAAGCCAGGGTGAGGCGCACCAGCCACATGGTACCTAGATTGATGGCGGCTGGCTTCCGGGTATCACCCGCTCCCACGCAGACACAATAGGTTACGATGCTCGCTGCAAAGAAAGGCTCGGCAAAGGCCTCGATGCGAAGGCAGGTGGTACCCAGCTCGCGGATGCTCTCTACCGGCGAGAGCATACCTATCATCTCGGGGGCAAAGACATACATCACCACTCCCATCAATGCCATCACGCACATGCCCAATCCCACCGTCATATAGGCGAAATTGCGGCAGAGATCGGTACGCCCGGCACCATGCGTCTGACCCACCAGGGTGGTGGCGGCATCCCCGATACCATAACCCGGCATATAGCAGAGGCTCTCGGCGGTGATGGCAAACGAGTGGGCAGCAATGGCGATATTGCCCAATGGTGCCACAATCATGGTACTCACGATCTGCGCACCGCTCATCAGGACATTCTGTATGGCTATCGGGATGCTGATCTTGCAGGCATGGTGCAGGTATTCCTTCACCCATCGGAAAGGTTCCTTGTCCTGACGCAGATTGAGTATCCGGTTACGGCATGCCGTGAGGTAGAGATTGGGCAGCGAGATGCAGATATAGGCAAGCGCCGTGCCGCAGGCAGCTCCCACTACGCCCATCTTCATGACGTAGATGAAGAGGTAATTGAACACCACATCGCAGATACATATCAGCACCGCCATCACACTCGGGGTATGCATGTTGCCTGCCGACTTGAGCATCATCTCGGAGACATGATACAGGAATACGAAGGGCAACGCCAAACCGTATATCAGAAAATACCGCGAGGAATTGCCCGCAATATCAGCACCGCCACCCAGCCAATAAGGCAGATGGGAATGCACTCCTACACATGCCAGGGTAACACAAAGGCTGAACACCAAACCGCATATCAGGGCATGGCGGAATACCTGACGAGCCTTCACGAAATCGTTGGCTCCAATGAAATGAGCCACCTGCACCGAGAAACCGGTAGCTGCCGCACTGAGCAAACTGCCAATGAGCCAGTTGGTTGACTCGATAAGTCCGATGCTTGCCGAAGCCTCAGCACCCAGATGTCCCACCATGGATGCATCGATGAAGAACATCATTACGGTGGAAATCTGTGCCAGCATGGAGGGAATACTCAACCCCACGATGAGATTAAGTTTCTCGCTGCGAGCCATCGCCCTACCCTCGCGTATCGACTCCATCAGATAATCTGTCTTATTCTTGAATAACATATTTATTCTCTTATTAATTGCGTTAACGAAAAAAATGGCGACTCCGAGAAGGAATCGCCACCTTTTATTTAATCTTATAAATTTCGTACCTTTGTTTTTCCCAAAACTTAACTTCCGCAGAGCGGAACAGTACTGTTTTTTGTCGTCACTGAATAAACAATCTTATTCTTACCTTAACTAACACCTGTCGTCCTTGAATAAACAATCTTTTCTAACTACCTTAACTAAAACCAATAAACCAATGAACAACAATCTTAACTTTACCTAACAACTAAACCTAATAAAATCTATTACCTAACTAAAAACCTAAAACTTATTTTTTCTGATGCAAAGGTACAACTATTTTCTGGAACTGCAATACTTTTACCCGAAAAAATGCAGAAAACTAACATTTTTTTAATATCGACAACATTTTGTGCGCGAACACGAACACTTGTTAACACATCAAAAAGGTATGTTAACACAAAGCGTTCCTAAGAATGCCATCAGACGGCAATCCTAGGAACGCTTCTATTCTATCACCTATATATAATAAGGTGTAAATCCCCAAAAAATCCTACTCTGTAATCCATTCTCCCTTGAGTGCCTGGGCAGCAGCTCTAGAACCCGGTATTACCTGACCCGGACGATAGTAGCTGTCGAGCACTATCTCGAAGCGAAGCATGGAATAGGCAGGGATTACGCTACTCGAACTCTGGGTAGAACCATAAGCCAGCTGATATGGGATATACACCAGCCAATGATCGCCGATGTGCATATTGAGCACGGCTGTGGTAAAACCATCTATCCAGCCACTTGCCAAATTGGTTGTAACCTGAGCTGTGGCCTTGTCGTAGGTACCCTCGAAGGTCTTATCGAATACATAACCTGCAGGATAAGTATCAGTGCCCAGCAATCTGCCAAGATAGCTCACCTTCACAGAATCGGTGTACATAGGGCATCCGCTGCCCTTGCCCTTATCCAAGACATGAACTACGATGTAATCAGCATCCTTGTAAGTCAAAGGCACAGCATTACCATTAGCATCCTTGTTAGGTGTCTGGTTTTGCAGCGACCATTTGAGTAGTACCTTCCATTCATCGCTGCCGTTGGCTTTCTGCTGACGGGCATAAGCCAAAGTATCTTCAAAAGCCTGCTCGTTGCGCTCCTGCCAGTTGGCATACTCATCTACGGTGTTATCATCCTCGCTGCATGATGACAGGGCGAGCACTGCCATCATGAGCAAGAAGAGATATTTAGAAATTCTTAATTTCATTACCAAGTTTCTTTAATACACTGGTGATACTTACGCGATCCTCGATGATGCCACGAAGGTCAGAGATAGCTACGCGCTCCTGCTCCATGGTATCACGATAACGCAAAGTTACCTTGTGATCCTTAGGTGTCTCGTGGTCAACGGTGATACAGAATGGAGTACCGATGGCATCCTGGCGACGGTAACGCTTACCGATGGAATCCTTAGGATCGCCATAGTGGGTATTGAAGTGGAACTTCAACTCATCCACAATCTCGTGAGCCAACTCTGGCAGGCCATCCTTCTTATCCAATGGGAATACGGCGCACTTCACTGGAGCCAATGCCTCTGGCAAACGCAATACCACACGTGTCTCACCATTTTCAAGCTTCTCCTCGCAGTAAGAGTGGCACATCACGCTGAGGAACATACGGTCAACACCGATAGAGGTCTCTACATCGTAAGGCACATAGCTCTCGTTCTTCTCAGGATCGAAGTACTTGATAGATCGGCCGCTGTACTTCTCGTGCTGAGAAAGGTCGAAATTGGTACGACTGTGGATACCCTCCACCTCCTTGAAGCCGAATGGCATCTTGAACTCGATATCGGTAGCAGCATTAGCATAGTGAGCCAGCTTCTCGTGGTCGTGGTAACGGTAGTTCTCGTTGCCCATGCCCAGTGCCTCATGCCAAGCAAGGCGAACCTTCTTCCAATACTCAAACCACTTCATCTCTGTACCTGGCTGGCAGAAGAACTGCATCTCCATCTGCTCGAACTCACGCATACGGAATACGAACTGGCGGGCAACTACCTCGTTGCGGAATGCCTTACCAATCTGGCAGATACCGAATGGCAACTTCATACGACCGGTCTTCTGTACGCTCAGATAATCTACGAAGATACCCTGAGCTGTCTCAGGACGGAGATAAACCTTGCTTGTAGCATCGCTGGCAGCACCCATCTGGGTAGAGAACATCAGGTTGAACTGGCGGACGTCTGTCCAGTTCTTGGTACCGCTGATAGGGCAAACGATACCCTCATCCTCGATAATCTGCTTCAGCATCTCCAGGTTAGGTCCCTGCATTGCCTCAGTATAGCGGGCATGGAGATCATCAAACTTCTTCTGGTTCTCCAGTACACGAGGGTTGGTAGCGCGGAACTGAGCCTCATCGAAGCTATCGCCGAAGCGCTTCTGAGCCTTGGCAATCTCCTTGGCAATCTTCTCCTCATACTTAGCCATGTGATCCTCGATGAGCACATCGGCACGATAACGCTTCTTGGAATCACGGTTATCGATCAATGGGTCGTTGAAGGCATCTACATGTCCTGAAGCCTTCCATACGGTAGGGTGCATGAAGATAGCTGCATCGAGACCTACAATGTTCTCGTGCAACAATACCATACTCTGCCACCAGTACTGCTTGATATTATTCTTGAGCTCAACACCATTCTGACCATAGTCGTAAACGGCAGCCAAGCCATCATAAATTTCACTACTAGGGAACACAAAGCCATATTCCTTGCAATGGCTTACAATTTTCTTAAAAACATCTTCCTGTGCCATGATTAAATCTTATTTTTTTCAAATTTTCGGCAAAGATACTCTTTTTTCTCGAAAAATTGTTGTATTTTTGCCATAAATTAATAAAATAAGTATTAAAAGCTATATATGAGCGACGAAATTAAAGATAAAAACGAAATAAATGAGGAAAATACGCCTCAGGAACACTCCGACTACAAGCCGGTGAACCGTTTTGATGCTTCTGCCGTACATCACCTCAGCGGAATGTATCAGAACTGGTTCCTCGACTACGCATCGTATGTGATCCTGGAACGAGCCGTGCCCCATATCGAAGACGGATTGAAACCCGTACAGCGACGCATCCTCCACTCCATGAAGCGCATGGATGACGGAAGATACAACAAGGTGGCTAACATCGTGGGACATACGATGCAGTTCCACCCTCACGGAGACGCATCCATCGGAGATGCACTCGTGCAGATGGGACAGAAAGACCTGCTCATCGACACACAGGGTAACTGGGGTAACATACTCACTGGCGACCGTGCAGCCGCTCCCCGATACATCGAGGCACGACTCTCGAAATTTGCCCTGGATGTGGTATTCAACCCTAAAACCACCGACTGGCAACTCTCCTACGATGGCAGAAACAAGGAACCTATCACCCTGCCAGCCAAATTCCCTCTGCTCCTGGCACAAGGTGCCGAGGGTATCGCCGTGGGGTTGAGCAGCAAGGTACTGCCGCATAACTTCAACGACCTCTGCGATGCTGCCATCCACTACCTCAAGGGAGAACCCTTCCAGCTCTATCCGGATTTCCCTACAGGAGGCGCCATTGACGTGAGCAAATACAACGACGGACAGCGAGGAGGCGTACTGAAGGTAAGAGCCAAGATAGACAAGCTCGACAACAAGACACTCGTAATCAGCGAGATACCATTCAGCAAAACCACCGGAAGCCTCATCGACTCCATCACCAAGGCGGTGGAAAAGGGAAAGATCAAGGCAAGAAAGGTGGATGATGTCACATCAGCCAACGTGGAAATCCTCGTGCATCTGGCACCAGGCACTTCTTCGGACAAGACGATGGATGCCCTCTATGCCTTCAGCGACTGCGAAATCAACATATCGCCCAACTGCTGCGTCATCGAGGACAACAAGCCGAAGTTCCTCACCGTGAGCGATGTGCTCAGACATAGCGTTGACCGCACCATGGGATTGCTCCGACGCGAACTGATGATCCGAAAGGGCGAGCTGGAAGAGCAGCTCTTCTTCTCCTCGCTCGAACGCATCTTCATAGAGGAGCGCATCTACAAGGAGCGCAAGTTCGAGCAGAGCAAGAGTCAGGACGAGGTAGTGGCATTCATCTACTCCAAACTGGAGCCGTTCAAGGATCAGATCTTCACCGCCAATATCGACGGCAAGGGAAACGTGGAATACTCCTTCCATCGCGACATCACACGCGACGACATCCTCAAGCTCCTGGAAATCAAGATGCAGCGAATCCTGAAATATAATAAGGATAAGGCGGATGACCTCCTGCTGAAAATCAAGGCAGAACTGGCTGAAATAGAAAACGACCTCGCCCACATGACCGATGTCACCATCAACTGGTTTGAGTATCTCAAGGGCAAGTACGGAAAGATGCATCCTAGAAAAACCGAAATCAGGAACTTCGATACCATCGAGGTGACCAAGGTGGTGGAAGCCAACCAGAAACTCTACATCAACCGACAGGAAGGTTTCGTGGGTACAGGCTTGAAGAAGGATGAATTCGTGTGCAACTGCTCTGACCTCGACGACATCATCATCTTCTACAAGGATGGAAAATTCAAGGTAACCAAGGTTGCCGACAAGATATTCGTGGGTAAGAACATCCTCCACGTACAGGTGTTCAAAAAGAACGACAAGAGAACCATCTACAACTGCGTATATCGTGACGGCAAGCAGGGCGACTATTTCATCAAGCGATTCAACGTAACCGCCATGACACGCGACAAGCTCTACGATATCACCCAGGGCACCCCGGGAAGCCGCATCATCTACTTCACCGCCAACCCTAACGGCGAGGCAGAAATCATCAAGGTGACGATGGAACCTGATCTGAGCAAGAAACGCCAGAGCATCTTCCTGGAGAAAGATTTCTCTGAAATCCTCATCAAGGGACGTGCTGCCAAGGGCAACCTGCTCACCAAGCGAACCATCCGCCGCATCGGATTGAAGAGCCACGGACACAGTACCCTGGGAGGAAGAAAGGTTTGGTTCGACCCGGATGTAAACCGCATCAACTATGATGAAAACGGCAGATTCCTGGGAGAATTCAATGATGATGACTCTATCCTGGTAGTACTCGACAACGGCGAATTCTACATCACCAACTTCGATGTGAACAACCATTACGAGGACAACATCCTGAGATTGGAGAAATGGGACGAGCACAAGATATGGACAGCCATTCTCTATGATGCCGACAACGAGGGATATCCATACATCAAGCGATTTACGATGGATGCCACCAAGCGCCACCAGAATTGTCTGGGAGAGAATCCAAACAGCAAGCTCATCCTGCTCACCGATACCCCATTCCCTCGCCTCAAGGTTACCTATGGGGGTGTGGATGCCATCCGACCTGCCGAAGAAATCGATGCCGAGCAATTCATCGCTCAGAAGAGTTTCAAGGCAAAGGGTAAGCGCCTGACGACATGGAAACTGGAAAGCATTGAGGAATTAGAGCCGACAAGATTCCCGGAGCCTCCAGCAGAAGAAGATCCTGATGCAGAAGATACAACCGGCGATTCTGAAGGCGCAGGTAAGAATGCTGAAGCTGTAGAGAATCTCGATCCTGATGCAGGAAAAAGCGAGCAACAGGTAATAGATGAACTGACCGGTCAAACCAATCTCTTCTCAGAAAAAGATTTCGAAGAAGATCAGAAAGACAAAGATTGGTTATCAAGACAATAAAAGAATTCTAAAAGTTTTCGATATATATTTTTTAGGAGGGTGTACTTGGATACACCCTCCTTTTTCTCTATAGATGATTATATGCGTCGCATTGCTGTATATTTTTATTTCTTATACCCCTTCAGTTTCTCCAGACAATAAGCCTTGAAATCATTCCAGTGGTAATAAGGCTCCACATCGCTCTTGATAGGAAGCGTAGCCTCATCCTCGCAGAGCAATACCTTCACCAGCACATCATTCACCTTGTTGCGATAGAATACAAACTGAAGGTTGGTAGCCATCGGAGTAATCTTATAATCAAACCATTGAGAAGAAATTCTCTCAGGATCTCTGATTTCCTCGCCATATCCATTCAGATCCAGGAGGCAAGTAAGCGGAGTAACCATCGTATCATGACCATATCTCAAGGTAGCACCCGGATGCGGAAGAGCTATGCAGCTATCAGCCTTCTGGATGATATCCATCAGAAGATTACGCTGGGAATATGGCTGAACATTGCCCGTATAAGGAGAATTACCATACGCCATCTGCCACCAGATATTGGTACTTACCCAATTCTGATACAGCTCCTCCTCAGTAAAGAGATCATAGAGCGAAACCTTGCCTCTCAACTCAGTACCCTGTACAGAGCTAGCCATCTCATAAAGCTTTCTGTTCAAGTCGCTCTGGTTGATATTCTGCTTCACCCAAGCCGGATCATTGAAAAGTTCCTGCATCACTCGGCTATAGCAGGCATGCTTCTTGGAAAACTCCTCCTGCACCACCTTTCTGCCCACAGAATTCTTCAAGCTATCCAGGTATCTATCTCCCTGATTCATATAGTACATATCATGCTCGCTGGCATCGTGGAAGATATGAAGCTTAGGATTCATGCGAAGCATCTGCTGCAAGCCATTCTCCATTGAGAGAATGCAGCGGATCACCACCGTGCTTCGTGCCTCAATATTCGTATTACCGGCAAAGATCTCAGGAAATCTTTCCATCATTCGCTTGGTAATCCCCTGATGCTGGAGAGCTCCCAGCGGAGTCAACTCGCCATCACGTCCCTTTGCCTCTTCACGAATCAGCTTCACCTTAGCCAGTGTTTCCTCACCCTTGGCAGTCAACTTACCTTCCTGCTTCGCCTTCAACAGAGAGAAATAAGGCACATCATACGCCTGCTTGCCAATCATATAGCGGGAGCCATGACGGCCATAGTGGCTCAGATAGAAAGGCTTATATCCCTTAGGCGCAGGAGTTAACTGCTTCTGAGGCCCACGATAAGCCACATAGTTACTACCCGAGAGTGTAATGTCTCGCTTGAAATCCTCCAGAGGACTCTGAGCAGACAATGGCATCGCAAAAACAAGAGATGCCAACAATAATAGATTCTTTGTATTCATTGTTACTACATTTTTATTGTATAATTCATTTTTTTATCATGATTATTTTCAGTTTGCCTGCAAAAGTACCATTATTTCTCGTAAAAAACAAACAAACCCGCTTTTTTCTGCTCATTTCTTCTTTTTATTCGAATATTTATTGTATCTTTGCACTCACAAATGCGCTTGTGGCGAAATTGGTAGACGCGCTAGACTTAGGATCTAGTGGTTTAGGCCGTGTAGGTTCGAGTCCTATCAGGCGCACCGAATAAAATGCTAAATAGTTTATTATCAACTATTTAGCATTTTTCATTTAATAAAATTGCTCGTGTTTTTGCTCGTGTTTACCTGAATAACTCCCATTTCAGCCTCAGCAGAAGAAACAAGAAAAGCGACCACCCATCACGGGCAATCGCTTTAAATGTTCAATTAAAATTAGCCATTACAGCTAAATCAGGCGCAAAGATACAACTTTTTCCCCGCAAATCACACATCATTAACATATTTCACCAAATTTTTAAAGGTGTCATCATCCTCCTCCATAATTCTAGAAAGATCCTCGTAATTCAGCCCCAACTCCTTACAGTTCTTCAAAAGCACCGTTTGGGCGTCCCTGAGAGTTCTAAATACGGGGTGGGGATCTAACTTCTCTCCGTAACGTGTTTGCACCACTACCGTGGTACTTTCCAACGTCCCCAACTCCTTGCGACAAAGTTCAATCGTGTTGAGGCTAATTGCCGTTGAATCGATCAGCAAAGCCAAACCATCATTATACTTTCCGCTCTTCTTTAACATTGCCTTTATGCGGCTTGAATAATTCTTCATAATTGATATTTTTTACAAAAGTACACGAATTTATTTTTTAGCCCTTGCGTGGAAAAGGGGATAGGCGGGGTTTAACGACCCCTACCCCCCATTTTAAAAACACACCCCCACCTCAGGGCTTGCAAACGTTCTTACACATATTGGAGAAAACTTTTTTCCAAACTTCCATCTTCTGCACACATTTTTGCAGCCTCATCTCTTCGGCAAAGGTTCTCACTCTGCTAGGTCTGAGGCTAGGGTTACAAATGGGCGCAAAGGTCTGCAATCGTACCGCCTCACAAGCGCACATCCACGGTTCATTTCTTGGGTGTCTGACTACATATAAAGCCATCAGGGAAACCGCAAAGGAAACATCAGGGGTTTCACCACCTTGCCCCAAATTAGGCTCTATAATGCAACGGAACACCTCATCTATTACAGAGGCCGCAAAGTCCGCCTTTTCCTTTGGCTTCATCTTCTTCACTTCTCCCTCTACATCTGTGCCTCCGTACAAAGGGGCGATCAGGTTATTAAAGAAAGCCTTTAGCAATCTTTTCTTTTGCTCCTTGCCGTTCTCAGCCTTAAAGCACATAAACGGCTCACGTCCTAAATTTGAAACAAACTCAGCCAAAACTACACTTTCAAATATCTTCTTCATCATCATATCCTCCTATATTTAAGTTACTAAAATCCTCCTCAACGCTCTTCGCTCTTCTCGCCTCCGACAACTGCCAATAAACAGAGGCCACGGTGGCACTCGGTAACTCTGAGGCTGAGGCTATCAAATTGTTATACTTGGTGTCTGCTTGCCCCTCATCGTACTTCTCAGGGCAAAGAGCCGAAAGCCTATGAAACATTACTCTCCCATCCTCCCCAAACGTTGAGGCTATGGCAAGCCCCATCTTCACCCATTCCTCATAATTGGAAAAGGCCATCAGGTTCTCGGCCTCAGCTTTTTCTATGGCTAGTAACATCTTCACCGCCTCCGTGGTGTTGTCTGCCCTCTCTCTATCAGGTGGCAACCTTTCGGCTTGCAGCACATAAGGGAATGGCTTCACGTCTTCGTTTATGTATGGCTTACCATCATACGACACAAAGAAAGCGTGTGACACGTCCTTGCAAGCCTCATCGGCAACCATTCCATAACGCTTGCGGAAATATCTTACTGCCGCCATATAATGCTCCTTGCGCTTCTCCGTGGAATGGATCGGCAATATTACTCTCCATCCCTTGCCACTACACGAAAGCCCACAATACAAAACAAAGGGATCTCCCTCCACCACGTGCTTGAAAGCCCTGAAAGCTAAATTTGCTTTCTCCGTGCTCGGATCATTATCCTTGTCATCGAAATCTAGGGCGATCAGGGGAATGGCTTCACGGATCTTTTTCGCTTGCCTCTCCTTGGGGAAAACTCCCATCGTGAACAAAGGTAGCTTCTTTTTGAGTTCCTTTTGCTCCTCACTATGATACTCAACAGATCGCACCGCCTCCACCTGATCCTGATATTCTCCACTTGTTAAAATGGATCTCAGGGGCTGAGGCTCCTTGTCTGCCATCGCCCGCACATCCTTAAACGTGCTTACCTTTATATCTAAATATCGCTCCATATTACTTCTTTTTTATAGTTTAGTGCAAAGGTGCAAATCGGTGCAAATCAGGTGTCTTGCACTAAATCCGCAATAATGTTTTTGTGTTGGTGCAAGCGCACCCCTATAGGGGTGCGCTTGCCCTTGCACTAAATATTGCACCTATTTCTGCACTCGTTTTTCCAATTTGGTGCAAACACCATTTTTGCACTAAATCGTATCATCCACTAAAACGTATTGCTTGCCCATAACCTTTATAATGTTGGAATCCTTGGCAAACCTGATTTTGTTCTTGGCCGTTCTCTCTGATACTGCCGCCTCCATCATATACTTTTCGGTGAGTTCCTTATAAGTGAAACCATCAGGTACTCCCTCAAAGATCGTGTTCATCTTTGCCATTACGTCCATTAATTCCTCTTCCACCTTGGTGGCCTTTATATCAGGCGACCAAATGGGCACACCGTCCGCACCTATGGAAAAAGAGAAATCAGGAATCGAAACGTTTCTGCAATCGCTCTCAGTAACATTGAAAATCCCATCATTCTTTTTCACCTCGAACACATCAGAGGCCTTTTGCAGTAACAACGTGCCTAAATGTCCTTTCATATCTGAATCATCTTTGCGCTTGTTGGTGTGCAATACATTTACTATCGCCACATCATTCTCAGCCGAAAGCCTCATCAGATAGTTTATGATCTCGCTTGACTGCCCCACATCGTTGAAATCCTCCAACAGATCGGCTATTCCGTCTATTACTGCCATTGTAGGGGCGTTTTCCCTTATCGCCCTCTCTATGATTGGCAATCGCTCAGAAATCGCAGCAGAACGCAAAGAATAAGCCTTAAAGCGTTCATTGTTCCGCTCCGTGCTCCACTTCATCAGGGAGTAAACACGTTTTGCGAGTGCTGCCGTGTTCCTCTCGTTTTGCTCCGTGTCGAAATACAATACCTTTGCGCCATCTTCAACGGCCTTAAATTGGAAATCCTCGCAGCCCAAAACACTCGCAACGAAAACAGAGCAAAGAAAACTCTTGCCGTTCTTACTCTTTGCCTTTACTGCCTGAATATCGCCCATCGGCAACGTGCCCACACCATTTAGGCGCACCGTAAAACGTGGCTCTGGGTAAACCTGAGTAATATCTATCTCGTAAGCCTCAGAGGCTTCACACAAGCCCCAACGTTTTGCAGCCTCAGCCCCAAACGGCTTTCTCGCTTCCCTGACTGCCATCTGCACCTCTGTAGGCAAATCGTCCATCAGATCGTAAAACTTGTACTGCTTCATCCTCTGCCCTCCAATAGCTTCTCAATATCCGACAACTTATAATAAACCGAATTGCCCACCTTTGACGGCACTAAATACTTTGTTTTCTTCCATCGCCACAAAGTATTTTCCGACACGTTCAATTTCTCGGCTGCCTCCTTTTGGGTGAGATAGCTTTCGGGTGTCTTCTGTTTGCTGCCTATATTGATAGCCTCATTAATCAGGCTCAAAGCAAACTCTTTCAAGTCTGTGGGTGTGACTGTTATTGCAACGTTCGCACCGCTTTCTAACAAAGTTTCTATTCTCATATTATAAACGTTTTATTTCCCTTTTGCGGCTCTCGGTGTCTGTTTGGGCTTCTCCCCACCTATTCCGCTTCAATAATGGCAAAGGAGCAAACAGAGGCGACCCCTTGCCATAACTTGACGGTGCAAAATTAAGCCAAATCTCAGGAAATAAAACACTCGGGGGAATCGGGGGAAATTTGGGGGAATTATTGGGGAAAAGACAAAGGTCAAATAAAATAGAAACAAAAAAAGAGAGGCTTTCGCCTCCCTCCTTAGTACTTCTTTATCGCTTCATAATTCCACCCTCTTTCTCCGTCTCGCTCAGGTACAATCGTTCTACAATCGTCAAAGAATGCCTTAAAGGTAACATCAGATTTTGCAAAGCATTTAGTAAATATATGCTTTAACTCCTTTCCCTTTATAGTCTTCAACGACACAAAGAGAGAATCTATGTCTTTTATATAACCCTCATATTTCAGGTGAAAATCCGCTTTAGCTTGGCTCACCTGAGGGCTTTCCGTGCTGGTGTCCTCTTCGTCCCCATACAATTCCTCTAAATAAATGTAGGTGTCAATGCTGAGGCTGATACTTTGGAGCACTATTTTAAGGCCTCTTCCAACTTTTTCCCTCAGGTGCAACCACTTGCGAAACATCAGATAGCTTTCCTCCTCTTCGTCTCCACCATTTGACCGATAGTAGAAATTCCGCTCTTGCCTGAAAATCTCCTCCAATAAATACTTTGCCGTTCTTGGAACGTCCTCACTCTCGAAAACAGAGGAAACGAGTATTTGCGCCCATTCCTCTAACACGTGATCGGTTACTTGGGGAAATCCCATTTTATCCTTTACGACTTCCCATTTATCGTAAATATCGGTTTCTCTATCTGCCCAATTAATTAGCTTCTCTTCAATTGTTAGCCAAACCTTTTCCATATCTCAGCCCTCATTTATCAATCCACAATAATGTTTTTTCTACAATCAGCCTTAACAACTTTGGGGCTATTAATAAGCCCTTTCAATCTCTTCTGATAGTCTCGCTTGCCATAAATGGAAATCATTCCTCCGTGCTTGCGCATAACCTCCACGGCCGCCTCTTTATCCATCGGCAATAAATCAGAGATCTCCACCAACACATCCTCATAATTTGTACTTGGATCGTAATTGTATCTTTTTTCGAAATCTAAATCTCTTTCCATAAATATTTTCTTTATCCTAATTGATTAATAACGTCCAACAAAGTGGAATCCTCGATCTTGCGATAACGTGAAAAGGCTTTAGATCCCTCAACGTGCCCGCTCATCTTACCAATAATGTTCGGATCGCTCACCTTAAAGTAAGCATTGCCCACAAATGTACGTCTTGCCAAATGGCTGCTTGCAATCTCGTTGATCGGCTTTATCTCGTTCTCGCCCGTCTTGGGGTTTCTTACCACCACATTACGAGTTATCCCCACCTTTGTAAATATCGCCTTTATAGCTTCATTGTACTTCTGTGGGGTAATGAATGGGAACAATCGGCCATCAGGGGCACACCCTTTATATTTCTCCAATAACTCCACCGCTCTAGGGTGCAAAGGTACACGTGCTTGCAAAGTCTGTTCGCCCTCATCCTTTGTTTTATGCGGGGCGTAAACCAACACCCCATTAACCACATTATCCTCCGTTAGCTTGATAAGATCGCCAACACGGCAACCGACAAAACATTGGAAAACAAAAATATCTCTCTGCACCTCCAAACTCTTGGAGCCTGAGAGATCGAAATCCGCAATAGCGTTCCTCTCCTCTATGGTGATATAATAGGGCGTGCCAAACTTTTCGCTGCCGATCTTTATCCCCTCGAATGGTCTGTTCTTCGTCTTGTCGGTTTCATAAAGCCATACAAAGAAAGCCTTTAGTTTCTTGGTGAGCTTAACAAGCGTGTTATCGCCTCTAACCACTAATTTACTTTGCCCTCTCTTCACTCCTATGGGGTAACTCCTGAGTAACCTTGCAAAGATTTTTGGGTATTCCTCGGACAAACTCTTTTCATTTCTCAGGTAGTCCAAAAAATCCTCTATGTCGGTACGTGTCACTTTATCCACATCGAAAACAAAGGTTTTATCCTCTGTGGCTCTTCTGAATCCCTCATAACGTGCCACATCACGCACTAGAACACGAATGGCTTTAGTGTGATCTACAGAAAAATCTTTCTTTGCCAAATACTCCTCTGCCAACTCGTAAAAAGTCTTTTTTACCTCAATCTCAGGAATGTACTTTTCAGGGTGATTAAATTGATCCACCACCTCCTTAAACCAAACAGAATTTATTTGCTCTTTGGGGGTGTCCGACACTTTGCCCATAATGTAGGCGCAAAGGTCATTCATCTTCTTTAATTGGTCTTCGTGGTACTGCACATCGTTTCCCACTTTGCGCCTATTAACCACTATCTCCCCATTACGGAAATTATCAGGTGTAACAAAGATACCTGACTTTGAACGCACAAAATAATCTTTACCATTTCTCAGGCTAATCAGCACCTCAGCCAAATTTGTGTCGGCTTGTACCTTGGTGGATAAACGTTTATAAATTGCTGCCATAACTTTTATAATTTTAATTGAACGCTGCAAAGATAATGGTTTTCTCTGAAACCACCAAATTTTGCACGTGCAATTTTTACTTTTGCTCGTGTTTTTGCTCGTGTTTTATCTAATATGGCAAAAATGAATAAAAGCTAATACAATAAATACGGCAATAACTATTATTGATTTTCAGATAGTTACATTATTTTCCCTTTTACGGCTTTTATATCTGCTTTTACAAATTGTGTTCCTATCAGGCGCACCGAAGAAAATCCTAACTGCTTGATAATAAGCAGTTAGGATTTTTTCTTTCTAGAAACCAGGAAGTTATCATCAACCTACTTACTCATAGATATTGGAAGAAACAGTCGTCACATAACCACGTTTTTTGATTTAAATCAACAAATTCCCATATTTTACAAGAAAACCAGATAAACTATTCTTGTTTTTCGCATATTTCCTATACCTTTGCCCACGGAATTCCAATAAAAGAAAAGAAATAAAGTATTAATTTCGATTTAAAAGATTAATTATGAAGAAGATTATGTTGAGCCTCGCTACGGCTCTCGTTTCTGTTTGCGCAAGCGCACAGGTTTACATCGGTGGTACTGCTGGTATCTCTAGCAACAAGATCGGTGATAGTGACAGCAAGACAGCTTACAAGCTCATCCCAGAAATCGGTTATCAGTTCAACAACAAGTGGGATGCCGGTATCGAGGTAGGTATCCAGAAGGGCGAAGTTTGCAAGATTTCTCCTGTTGGCGATGCTACTACCTTCACTATTGCTCCTTACGTACGCTATGCAGCAGTAGAGAGCAAGGTAGTTGATCTCTTCTTCGAGGGTACTATCGGTTATAGCAGCGTCAGCAAGGGCGGTGACGATTTCTATGAGGTAGGCATCAAGCCAGGTTTGGCTGTTAAGCTTACAAAACATGTTGAATTCATCTCAAAGATTGGATTCCTCGGTTACAAAGGTAAATCTCCAGAAGAGGGCAAGAGCTCTTCAACATTCGGAGTTGACGTAGATGCAAGCAACATTTCTTTTGGAGCTATCTACAAGTTCTAATCTTAGAAAAGCTCATTTACTCATCGTAAATATATCAAGGGCGCAAGCTTTTTCCGCAACAGGAATAGCTTGCGCCCTGTTTTTATGTGAAATCTCAATTTACATGAAACCTCAATAAAGGGCAACTTATATGAAAACCTCAATATAGAGCAACCTTGATAACCCCATCTTTTCTATTCTCAAACACATCGTAAGCTTCCTCTATTCTAGATAACGGAAAACGATGGGTAATGAGAGGAGTGGTATCTATCTTGCCCTGTGCTATCAAGCTCAGGATTTCCTCACAATCACAGCCATCTACTCCACCCGTCTTGAAAATGAGATTCTTGCCATACATATCAGGAAGCGGAAGCATCTGGGGCTTATCATACATAGCAACAATAGTAACGATAGCATTAGGACGGGCACACTTCCATGCCAACTGGAAGGTATCCGAACCACCAGCTACTTCCATCACCACATCGGCTCCACCATGCAAACTCTGTTCCTCGACGAAGGTTTCGCAATCTTCCGGTTCTACCACAAGAACCTGCGGATAATGTTCCTGGATAAATGCTCTCCTGGCTTCTGATTTCTCGCAAACGATGATTTTTCCAGGATTCTTCAGTAAGGTACAGAGCAAACAGCAAACTCCCGTAGGACCTGCTCCGATAATGAGAACCGTATCTTCTTCCTTAATTTCCGAGATTCGGGTTGCCCAGAATCCAGTGGCAAGAATATCGCCAACAAAGAGTGCCTGCTCATCGCTCACCGTATCAGGAATCTTATTCAATCCGGTAGTGGCATACGGAACTCTGACGTATTCCGTCTGGCCGCCATCTATCCTGCACCCCAACGCCCAGCCACCATGAGGAGAAGTACAGTTGTTTACGTATCCATGCTGGCAGTAGAAGCATTCGCCACAATAAGTCTCCACATTCACCGTTACTCTATCGCCCGGCTTCACATGGGTAACCTGCCCGCCTACTTCTTCTACAACACCCACCATCTCATGCCCCACGGTAATACCTGGTACAGCACGAGGCACTGAACCATGCTTGATATGCAGATCGCTGGTACAGATACTGCTCATTGTTACTCTCACTATAGCATCCTTGGCATCCTTGATGGTAGGTTTCGCTTTCTCAACAAAAGCGAATTCTCCTTTTTTAATATATGTAAATGCTTTCATCGTCTCTAGTTTATTAATGTTTTATCGAAAATGCAAATATACAAAAAAATATTCATAGCATCATACGTTATGCCAACTTTTTATGCTTTGTTAAAATTAGAGTTTTTTTAACGAGAAAATACTGAAAATTCACAGAATATATATATCTTTGCAGTATTATTATAACATCATATCACAAAAAACCATTCTATATGAATAATTACAAGAATATCAAGGCAAAGGTTCTGCGCATTGATGAAGAAGAACATAAGTTCGTCATCGAAGTAGAAAACAGAATTTACAAGGTAGGACAGATTGACTTCCAAAGGAGGCAACCCGCCCCTAAGACACTTGACTGTCTGATGATTACAACCCATCTAGGCAAGGTTTTCATTTCCCAGAACATAGAACACCTCATGAGAAAACATTATAAGGAAAATGATGAGGTGGATTTCAAGATCAAGATGACATTAGGTGATTTCTATCATCTGGAAGACGAATACGGCTTCACGGCAATGTTGAAAAGGGATACCATCATCAATGCAGCGCTCACTCCTAGAGTAAGATGCAGAGTGATGAAATTCCGCCAGAAATACATGGAGGTACAACTCGTAGAAGTATTGGGCGCCGATAAGTCGGAGTTTTCACTTTCAGATAAAGATTTTCGTGAAATCATAGGTGATGAAAACTGGAATACCCCTGAGTTCAGAAATCTGATGCTCGGAGATACACCTTCTGACATCTTCGACCTGGAGTGCCACCGATGGATAGCTGGCATCTCCAATCATCTCAGCCAAGATGAATTACAGACATTACTCCTGCAGATTCATTCCCAATGCATCGAAACGCTACAGGGAGAGTATCTCCTGCCCCGATGCAAGGAAGCCGAGCGCATACTGCTCGAACAGCGATTTACCGATATCATCGAACTGATATCTTACTACATTCAAGCCATCAGAATATTAAGAGAGGGAAAGGCCGAGCATACCATCAGCCAGATTCTTTCCACTCTATCCACTTGTGCCTATATCTACCATCCACGCAAGCAGTTCTGCATCATGCAATGCATCTTCATGCTCGACTTTTCGATTATGGAAAAACTCATCACGTCTATCCTGACCACCCTTCGCAGCCAGCAGGTATATCTTTGGAACAGAAAACCCTTTCAGATGCAATGGCTCAAACTGTTACAAAGCTATGTAGAGAATATCTATCACCAGACAGACAGACTCTCCAGCGATGCAACAACCAAGGAAACCATGATTCAGGTTTTGACCATCGAGCTGATACTGGGACGTCATGCATCGCATAAGATTTACGATAACTCATTGAATCAGGCATTGCTCTATCGCTTGGTTTCGCTGATGAATGTAAGCGACCCTAACAAGACTCTCCAGAAAGCATTCCTTTCTCTCTTCACCCCGGCAGAATTCAATGCAGCCCTTCCTTTCAACAGCGATGACGCATTCGTCCTCGCCAATATGCTCTGCTCCCAACAGGACAATGAAACCGTGGAGAGTTTTGAACCTGCCAAATATGAGAATGAAACAACTCTTCTCACCGTCAACGAGCAAGCAATCACCATACAGCCAAAGGATCTAGATAAAGAAAATGTATATATGCCCCTAGCTTCACGCATGGGATTATGGCATGGACTTTCCATCCGCCTGGACGAAAAGCCACCGGTGAAACTGCGTGGAAAAGTAGGTACTACCATCGAGCACTATAAGGAACTGTGGGAATACATCAACCACTCTCTATTCTCCCAAAAACGCAAGTCCTCGAAAAAGCAAAATAGAAAACTATATATAGATGATGAAACGACCATCATCGTAACCAAACAATTGGCAGGACAGCTCTTATTTGAATGCAAAGTAGTAGAAGAAGGTTGTGAGGGAGTGGGAACGTTAGATGTTTTAAACGATGTTGTACCTTTCTTCCCTGGCGACATCAACACCCAGTCGTTTGAATATCAAGGGATGCCGCTCTTGTTGCATGCCTACGTAAAAGAAGTCAATAATGATGGAAGTTATGTCTTTGCCATGCGTGATATGATCAGCGAATACGCAGACGACGTACGAGTAAACGATCTGTTTTATAACTCTCGCCTCACCTGTCTGCTCTTCACTCAGGTACCCGACGTACCTCGGGTTCCAGCCGTAAGCAGCGAAGGCTTTTCTGTTTCCGTATGTCCTGCCCCTGGCATGACTCTCGATGATTTGAAAAAAGGTATGGTGATAGAAGTTGATAACATCACGGAAGGAACCAATGGTTATCTCAACGGCACCTTCCTGCGGGAATCACCGGAAAGCCGATTCAGTCTTGCCGATGCTTTCCATCAGCTGATGCTGGGGTATGCAGCACATGAGGTTTACAATCCAAAGAATGAAAAGGATGAATTGGCTAATGCGATGCCTATAGAGAAAGTATATGTATCGGAAATGATGAGCATCATAGATGCCAAAGCCACCCTAGAAGAAGACAAGATCAAGGCATACAACTATCTCAATTTCTGCCGACTTCTTGCCATCATGCTCGACAGCAAGGAGAGAACCAGTTATTACGATAGTCGACTTACGCTCCTGGAGGTACTCAACGACTTTGCAACATTAGATAAGGTAGATATCAACAAGATTGAACACATCGCCGAAAAGGAACCGGAATTGTTTGAACGCAATGCCATCCTTCGCCACGACTTTATGCAATTGCGTATCATCGGTTGTCTGGATAGCGAGGAACACTACGAAGACCTGTATCGTTGGAGCTGTCTTACAGAAGATCCTCACCTGCAGCAACTGGCATCGCTCGTACTCTCTCATAACTTCGTGAAGAAATCGGGACTTCTCACCCAAGCCGGTGATATCCTCGACAAGATTCGCGCTCTTCTGAAACTCCACAAGTCATCTTCCAACAAGAAGAACTATGGCAAGGAAGATTTCCATACCGAGTTCAAGACATCCATCATCTATCCAGAAAACTCTATGCGAGTGGATGTACAGGCACAAACCGTCAAGATTATGCAGGAAATATGTGCCTTCCTCAATGCCGAGGGCGGCCATCTCTATCTGGGCGTATCGGATATTGGCTATGAAATGGGATTGGAAGAGGACTTGAAGAACCCGCTCTTCAAAGGCTCCAGAGATAAGTATGAGGTATATGTCAACAATCAGATTATCTATTATCTCGGTCAGGAAGGAGCACATTATATACATACTCACTTCGATACGGATATCAGCAATGCGGTACTCATCATCGACATCGAGCCATGCCCTACACCTAAAGCCGTAGGCAATGTATATTATGAACGCATGGGTACATCTGCGCGCAAGGTAAACGAGACCTACAAGGACAAATTCCTTGCCATCAGAAAACAATGGGCAGAAGAGCACATTCCGCATGCTGTGGTTACACAGGAAGAAATGCCGGCTGCGTTAGAAAACACTCTAGCCACCAAGGAGTCAAAAAACTCCACTAAGCATGTAGAATCTGCTCCTATCACCGACCACATCCAAACCTCACGTCTGCGCAACAATGCATTGCACGATTACGAGGAAGGCTACCGCCCTATCACGGCAGTCATCTGTCTGATGGACACGGACGAATACAAGATACTGGATGAAGACGACTGGCAGGATTATCGCCTGAAACTGGCTGTTCATGAAGACGAAGAAGAAGGATGGCTCATTCTTGTCTATGAAAGCGGAAAGGTATGCAAGGTTTCGATAGCAGAGCTCTTGCAGAGAGAACGAGGCAGAGCATTCAAGCGTTACGCTGGCGAAAAACTCATCTTTGCGTCCGTTGCCTCAGACAAGGACTCTGTATGTGTGGGATTCATTGACGGCAAGACCAACCATTACGTCAGATTTGATGATGTTGACAGATTCGAACACGGCAAGATGCAGGCAGAAGGTACCCTTCCTATGGATGTACCAAATGCCGGCGTTCATTATGTAGAAATAATTGCGCAGGATCAAGTCCCTGTCAATAGAAACATCGGTAGAAAGACCATCGGATGCATCCTGAAAACCGTAGAAGGAAGAAGATGCATGGCAGTTCTTCCCGACTGTAATTTGAAATAAACAGGTTACACCATCATTTTTTCCAGTTGCTCCTGTGCCTTTCTCATATCCTGCTCAAAACTTACATGGTCGAGAAGGAAACCATCTCTTCCATCAGCAAGCAGCTGGTAAAGCTGCGGATTCATACCATCCACATACTGGCTGATAGCATATTCGATATCATCCCGCTGCGTGAGATTGGTAGAAAACTCATAGACACGAAGCTTCTGATGAATAAAGCAATAAGCCGACTCTATACAGTCTTGAGAGATACTGGATAGAGAGCAATTGTCTTGATGAGTACTGTCTCCAAAATGGGTGAAGCCCTCTTTACCGAGGGTTTCACCTTTATTTATATATTGATTCATATTCATTATTTCACTCCCTTCATTGACAAGGCGATGCGCTTACGCTTCAAATCCACTTCTGTCACTCTCACCATCACATGCTCATGGAGCTTCACCACTTCACTAGGGTCACTGATGTAGCGGTTTGACATCTGTGAAACGTGAACCAATCCATCATTGTGAACACCGATATCTACAAAGGCGCCAAATTTGGTGATATTGGTTACGATGCCAGGCACTACCATACCCTCCTGCAGATCCTCAATGGTCTTGATGCTCGCATCAAACTCAAATTTTTCAACCTCTCCACGAGGATCCAAACCAGGTTTGTCAAGCTCAGCCATAATATCCATCAAAGTAGGCATACCCACCTCGGCAGTGACATATTTCTTAATATCTATTTTCTTCTGCAAATCCTTATCTTCCACCAGCTGCTTCACGGTGACTCCCTGATCTTTCGCCATCTGCTCAACCAAGGCATAACGCTCTGGGTGAACTGCACTGTTATCCAAAGGATTTCTAGCTCCAGGAATACGGAGGAAGCCGGCACACTGCTCGAAAGCAGAAGGCCCCAAACGTGGCACTTTCTTCAACTGCGCACGCGAAGCGAAGGCTCCATTCTCCTTACGGTATTCCACAATATTCTTGGCAAGAGTAGGACCGAGACCACTCACGTAGGTCAGGAGATGCTGGGATGCAGTATTTAGGTTAACACCCACCGAGTTTACACAACTCATCACCACGGTATCCAAGCTCTTCTTAAGCTGTGTTTGATCCACATCATGCTGATACTGTCCTACACCGATGCTCTTAGGATCAATCTTTACCAGTTCGGCAAGCGGATCCATCAGTCGACGACCGATACTCACAGCACCACGCACGGTTACATCCTCATCCGGGAATTCATCTCTGGCAATCTTGGAAGCAGAATAGATAGAAGCACCATCCTCACTTACTACATAGATATCCACAGGGTGTGGATAACTTATTTCGTGCAGCCAGTCACTCGTCTCGCGACTTGCCGTACCATTACCCACAGCCATCGCCTCTACCTGATACATCTTCACCATACGCAGGATAGCAGAAGTAGCCTCATTTTTCTTATTACGAGGAGGATGAGGATAGACGATTTCGTGATGAATCAGATTACCTTGTGCATCCAGGCAACAAGTCTTGCAACCATTGGCAAAACCAGGATCCACCGCCATCACTCGCTTCTGACCTAAAGGAGCAGCGAGCAAGAGCTGGCGCAGGTTCTCAGCAAAAACCACAATTGCCTCTTCATCCGCCTTCTGCTTACTGAGAGCAGCAAATTCGGTTTCAATACTAGGTTTCAAAAGACGCTTAAAGGCATCATCCACCGCTTCACCGACCAATGTCTGGCACTCACCATATCCATGTACATAGTGGCGCTTCAACTTATCCTGACACTGCTCGTCATCGGCAGAGATGCTGATACGGAGGAATCCGGCAGCCTCACCACGACGCATCGCCAAGAGGCGATGAGAAGAACATCTTTTCAATGGCTCAGAGAAATCGAAGTAATCAGAGAAGCGCTGCGCTTCTTCTTCATCTTTCTTCTTGGCAACCACCTTCGAAGTGATGATGGCTCCCCTGCGGAATTCGCCACGAATCTGGTTTCTGCTTTCCTCGCTCTCGCTCACCATTTCGGCAATAATATCCTTAGCACCCTGCAGGGCAGCATCAGCATCCTTCACCTTGTCGCCTACAAACTTCTTAGCAGCCTGCTGCGGATTACGTTCACGCTGGAAAAGCAGAACTTGAGCCAAAGGTTCCAAACCAGCCTCACGTGCAATCTGTGCACGGGTTCTGCGCTTAGGTTTGAAAGGAAGATAGATATCCTCCAATTCTGTGGCATCCCAACAGTTTTCGATGCGCTCCTTGAGGGCATCCGTCAGTTTACCTTGCTCATCAATAGTCTTCAGGATGGTTTCTTTTCGTTTCGCCATTTCCTTCAACTTCTCGTTAGCCTGAGCGATAGCCTCGATATTCACCTCATCCATATTTCCCGTTTTCTCCTTACGGTAACGGGAAATAAAAGGAATGGTGCATCCTTCTTCAAGAAGCTCCAATGTATTCTCGACAGCCTGCTCACGTAATTTGAGTTGGGCTGCAATAATCTTTGTAAATTGATTCATAATTAATTTCTATTTTTGTGAATGCAAAGATACAAAAAATCTGCGAAATCCAAGACCGAACAGGTCAAAAATCTGCGTCATCTGCGAAATCTGCGTGACCTAAAAAACAATCAGCGTGAGAAAAAGAAAGATTTGCGTGAAAACAAAAAAGCCTCAGAAATCTTTCGAAATCTGAGGCTTTGATAAAAGAAGGCGGCTACCTACTCTCCCGCATTGCATTGCAGTACCATCGGCGCAAGTGAGCT
>OHWJ01000055.1_pt1 | contig 30205 bp, 17 predicted proteins | sample 1579691 | NCBI WGS metagenome assembly OHWJ01 (sample SAMEA3882537, study PRJEB24775) | human gut metagenome | biome: human-associated habitat; feature: intestine environment; material: feces | place: Netherlands | collected 2009/2010
AAGGACTGAAAATCCTTGTGTCCCCGGTTCGATTCCTGGTGGTACCACTTAAAAAGCCGAACTTCTTCAAAGAGGTTCGGCTTTTTGGTGTTTATAAGGCTTTTCCCTTTCAGGGCGCATAGCAGTCTGGAATCCTGCGTCTTTTTTCTTTCTTTTCCCTTTTTCTTCGATATATTTCGGGTATTTGTCCCTTTTGTTGCTAGATTTGTCTGATATTTAGCGTGAGATTGCGGTATTCTGACCTACTTTTGCAATCGAAATCAAATAAAAAATCAAAAGAACCTGAAAACAATTAAGCAAAATGAATCACGTCTTAAGCAAAACAAAACAGAGAAGTCTCCTTCTCGTGGCATTGTTGCTCATGGGATGTTTGCAGCTTTTCGCTCAGACTCGCACCATTAAGGGTGAAGTGACAGATGCACAAAATGGTGATCCTCTTATCGGCGCTACCATTATGGTAGAAGGCGAAAAGGGGGGTACGGTTACTGATTTCGACGGTAACTTTGTTCTTCAAGTATCTTCTTCTGCTAAGAAGATCAAGGTATCTTATATAGGTTATATAGATAAGATACTGGCTATTTCTGAAAATATGAAGGTGAATCTCGAATCGGATAGCAAGGCGCTTGCCGATGTCGTGGTCATCGGTTATGGTACTGCGCGCAAGAGCGACCTGACGGGTTCCGTGGCTACGGTGAAGGCTAAGGACTTCAACAAGGGTCTTGTTTCTTCTCCAGAGCAGTTGATCAATGGTAAGGTTTCGGGTGTGCAGATCATGTCCAATAGTGGTTCTGCCTCAGCAGGTAGTACCATCCGTGTGCGTGGTGGTGCTTCTCTGAATGCCAGCAACGACCCGCTTATCGTGCTCGATGGTGTGCCATTGGAGCAGGGTGGTATCTCTGGTAACAGCAGCAACTTCCTCAGTATGATCAACCCTTCTGATATCGAGAGCATGACAGTGTTGAAGGATGCTTCTTCTACAGCCATCTATGGTTCCCGTGCATCTAATGGTGTCATCATCATCACTACCAAGAAGGGACAGCAGGGCGGTTTGAAGGTAAACTTCAATACCACCAACAGTATGCAGACCCGTGCGCAGATGGTGGATATGCTGAGCCGCAATGAATTTGTAAACGTCATCAACCAGTTTGGTACCGACAACCAAAAGTCATTGCTCGGTAATGCCAATACCGATTGGAACGATGAGGTTTATCGCACCGCTTTCGGTACTGATAACAACCTCAGCTTGAGTGGAAGCATCGGCAAGTATTTGCCTTTCCGTGTTTCTGCCGGATATTACAACCAGAGCGGTCTGGTGCGCAAGGACAATGTTGAGCGCTGGACAGGTAACGTGGTGTTGACTCCTAGCTTCTTCCAGGATCACCTGAAGTTGACCATCAACGCCAAGGGTACACTCAATAACAACTCTTTCAATAATGGTGGTGCAGTATGGGCAGCTGCCACATTCAACCCAACCATTCCTGTATATTCAGGTAATAACAGCTATGGTGGCTATAACGAGGCTCTCGATGCTGATGGTTATCCAGTAAATGCGGGTGTGAGAAACCCACGTGGTCTGGTGGATCTTTATGATTCAAAGAGTAAGGTGAGCCGTTTCATCGGTTCGATGGATGTAGATTACAAGGTTCATTTCCTGCCAGACCTCAAGCTCCATGCTACCATTGGTGCAGATTATGCCAAGGGTGATGGTACCATTTATGTTCCTGGCTATGCTGCACAGTCATTCAACAAGGATGAGTCCTTGAGCGGTAGCGATTACAAGTATGGACCTCAGAAGAACGAGAACCGTCTGCTTACCCTCTATGCCAACTATGCGAAGTATTTCGAGAATATCAAGAGTAATGTGGATCTTACTGCCGGTTACGACTATCAGTTCTGGAAGAGCACCACACCTCTTTATTATACCAAGAGTGCGGCAGGTACAACCCTTTCTACCGTGAAGGCTTCTGATTATCGTCACGTGATGTTGTCATACTACGGTCGTGTCAATTATTCCTTCGATGGAAAATATCTCCTGACAGCTACAGTCCGTCGCGATGCATCTTCCCGTTTCTCTAAGGATACCCGTTGGGGTACCTTCCCATCTGTAGCTTTGGGATGGACCTTGACAGAGGAGCCTTGGTTGAAGGACAACAAGGTTATCTCTAACCTGAAACTCCGTGCCAGCTATGGTGTAACCGGTCAGCAGGAAGGTATCGGCAACTACAACTATCTTCCGGTCTATACATCCAGTGTAACAGGTGCCGAGGCATTCATCAACGGACAGTATATTACAACTTATCGTCCTGAGGCATACGTTTCAGACCTGAAGTGGGAGACAACTACTTCCTGGAACTTCGGTCTCGACTTTGGATTTCTGAATGGTCGTATCGGTGGTGCCATCGATTTCTATACCCGCAAGACCAAGGATCTGCTGGCTTCTGTTCCTACAGCGGCAGGTACCAACTTCTCAAAGACTATCCTTACCAATGTTGGTAATGTAGATAGCAAGGGTATCGAGGTTTCCCTGAATGCAACTCCTATCCAGACCAAGGACTGGGAGTGGAACCTGAGCTACAACTTCACCTGGCAGAACATGAAGGTGAAGAACCTTTCTCTTACCCAGGGTGGAAGTCAGACCAATGTGAAGGTAGGTCCATCTATCGATGCTTACCAGTTCCAGGTACTCTCCGAGGGATATGAGCCATATATGTTCTATGTATATCATCAGCTCTACGATTCTGAGACGGGCAAGCCGATCGAGGGCGCTTACGCAGACTTGAATGGTGATGGCGAAATCAATGATGCCGATCTCTACCGCTATCATTCTCCAGCCCCTAAGTACATCATGGGCTTGAGTACATCCCTGAGATACAAGCAGCTGACTCTCGGTATGAGCTTCCGTGCCAACATCGACAACTATGTATATAATGGCATGGGTATGAGCACAGGTGCATGGGAGACCGTGAGCTACAACAATTCACAGCTCAATAACCTCAACGCCAGCTTCCTGAAGACCGGTTTCAAGACCCGTCAGTATCTTTCAGATTACTACGTAGAGAATGCTTCGTTCCTGAAGCTCGACAACCTGAGCTTGAGCTACAACGTAGGTAAGATCAACAAGTGGGCTTCACTCACCGTATCTGCGATGGTACAGAATGTATTCACCATCACCGGTTACTCAGGCACAGATCCTGAGGTGCCAAACGGAATGGACAACTCGTTCTATCCACGTCCTCGCACTTACTCAGTAAGCCTCGGACTTCAATTCTAACAATCAAAATTGATAACAATGAAACTTAAGAATATATTATATAGTATGATGTTGGGAACAGCAGTGCTGACCAGCGCTACCAGCTGTGTATCCGACCTCGACCAATATCCTCAGACGGAGACTACCTCTAAGGATGTTTATACCTCGCTTGCCAATTATGAGGCTGTGCTGGGTAAGATTTATGCTGCCATGGTGACCAGCGGTCAGGGTAAGGGCGGCGACAACAAGGATATGGAATCCGTTTTGAACGGCGGCAGTGGCTTCGACTACATGCGTATGTTCTTCAACCTCCAGGAGTGTGGTACCGATGAGCTTGCCTCTACCTGGCTGACAGGTGAGCAGACCACAGGTTTGAGCTATCTTTCCTGGGATGCCAACGATGCCTGGGTATCAGATATGTATTATCGTATCTATTACAACATCGCTCTCTGCAACGAGTTCCTCCGCAATGCCAATAGCGCCAGCTTCTCTGGCGAGGATGAGGTGAAGATGAAGGAGTATAAGGCAGAAGTCCGCTTCATGCGCGCCCTGTTCTACTTCCATGCTCTCGATCTCTATCGCAACATTCCGATGGTGACAGAGAATGATCCTGTGGGCAGTTTCATCCCTCCACGTTATACCCCACAGCAGACTTTCGATTACATCGAGAGTGAGTTGAAGGATTGTGCAGGTGATATGCTTCCTGCCTCTACCTGTCCTTATGGTCAGGCTTCTCAGGGCGCAGCCTACACCCTGCTTGCCAAGCTTTATCTGAACAGCGAGGTTTATACCGGCGTTGCCAAGTATGCCGAGTGCAAGGAGGCTTGCGAGAAGGTGATGAATATGGGCTACTCTCTGGAGTCTGATTACAGCAAGCTCTTCAATGCCGATAACGACAAGCGTACCAACGAAATTATCTTCGCCTTGCCGGTAAGTGCAGAGCATACCGTAAGCTGGGGCTCTTCCACTTACTTGGTGTGTGGACAGTTGAGTATGTCGAATGCCAACCAGAATGTTGCCGACTTCGGTGTCACCAATGGCTGGAGCGAGTTCCGTCTCCGTCCGGAGTTCGTGGATAAGTTTACCCAGACCGATATCGATGGAGGTGGCGACAAGCGCTGCAAGTTCTTCACCAATGGTCAGAGCAAGGATGTAACCAGCATGACCGATGAAACCACCGGTTATCTCTCAGAGAAATGGAGTAACCTGAAGGATGATGGTACTACCGCATCCAATACTGCCGATGCAGGTGTGGATACCGATTATCCACTCTTCCGCTTGGCTGATGTCTATCTGATGTATGCCGAGTGTGTGGCTCGTACCCAGGGTGCTAGTTGGGATCCATGGCCAGAAGGAAAGACTGATGCCGCTGATCCTGAGGTCATCGCTTCCCGCAAGCAGGGAGCCATCTATTGGATCAACCTCCTCCGCGAGCGTGCAGGTAATACCGATGTATGGGCTAACAACTTTGCCAACGATGATGAGTTCCTTCAGTTCATCCTCGATGAGCGTGCCCGTGAGCTTTATCATGAGGGCTATCGCCGCACCGACCTGATTCGCTTCGGTGAGTTCACTACCAGCAAGTATATCTGGCAGTGGAAGGGTGGCACCCACGATGGACAGGCTGTTGACAGCAAGTACAACATCTATCCAATCCCTAACACCGAGCTTACCGCCAATCCAAATCTTCATAATGACAACTATTAATAGGATAAAAGAATGAAAAAGATATTTAGAAACCTGATGATGCTTCTCTGCGCACTCACCGCCCTGGTGAGTTGCGACGAGAGTGGCGACAAGATATACCTGGATGGCTTCAAGGCATCCGATCTGATGGCATCTGCCAGCGATGTGGTCCTGTCTGTTGACAATACGAAGGACATCGTGCTCTCGATGGCTTGGAAGAATCCTACCTTGCTTTCGAGCGACGAGACCAAGCCTGCGGGCAACGGTGTGTTGAAAACCTATCTGCAGGCATCTCCTTCAGAGAGCTTTGCTACGGTAAAGGAGTATTCTGTAACCGATCTCTCCAAGGCTTTCACCGGTGCTGATCTCAACACCCTTGCCAAGGATCTGGGAACGACTCCGGGTCAGAGTGCGCCTCTCTATTTCCGCATCAAGAGTCAGATGGGCAGCAATCTCGATGCTGCTTACAGCAATGTGTGCCAGGTGAACGTTACACCTTATATTATACACATGGACAAGATGACCATCTGGAATGCGAATAAGGATAAGGAGCTGACCTATCTCTATTCTCCAAACGAGGATGGCATTTATTCGGGATATATGAATGCTTCTTCCTGGCTCAACTTCTGGGGCAAGGAGAATGATGGAACCATTTGGGGTAACGTAGGACAGGATGGCCATGTATATGAAATGGATAATACTGAGTCGGCATGGAACTTCTGGTTCCCTGGTCAGACTGGTATTTATTATACCGTGGTGGATACAAAGGCTAAGGAATTCAAGCCAACCTACATCAAGGCGATGCAGCTGAATGGTGAGGACATGACCTATGATGCTCCTAACTATGCCTGGACCAAGGTGATTACAACCTCTGCTGATAATACACCAATCAGTATTGTTGCTACCGGTGCAGAGTACAGCAAGGCAACCGCAACTGATGATGCTGCAGCCGTAGTCAAGACCATGAACTATACGCTGGCTGATGGCAAGATGACCGACTCAGAGAATGCTGGCCGCGTGAACATCGCCAAGGCGGGTACTTATACCATTACCGTGAAGGTGGGCGAGAACAGCGACCTGACTTACTCTATCGAATCTGGCAACCAGACAGCACCAGAGCCAGAGGCAAGCAATACCCTCTGCATGTTCAGCAAGGACGGTAACACTCTTCTTGCCGTGATGAGCAAGGTGAGCGATGGTGTTTATACCTGCAAGTACAAGCCAACTTCTTGGGAGAACTTCCGCTTCATCTACGTAGGCGAGAACAAGGACGACAAGCAGACCTGGTATGGTGCCGATGGCGAGCAGTTCAAGTTAACTTCTGGCGATGGTGCTTGGGATATCTGGTTTGGCGATGAAAATGGTGAAACTGAGTTTACGGTTACAGCCGATCTCAACACCATGACATGGAAGTATGAATAGCTTAATGAATATTCCGTGCAATCGGTTGCACGGAATATTCATCATGGGTAAGTTTCCTTATTGTAAACGAATCATTTATTTGATTATCTTTGCATTATAAAAATAACTTAAAGGCAGAATAACAATGAAGCATATTTTAGGAAAAGCCATATTGCTGGCTTCAGCACTCTTGTTTTCTATCACGGGCACGAGTTGCAGCAATGATGATAATACCACTCCCGAAAAGGAGAAGACATACGATATGAGTGGCTTTGCCAAGGGAGCCGATGTAAGTTGGATTACAGAGATGGAGCAGAACGGAAAGAAGTTCTATAATGCTAACGGTAAGGCTACGGAGTGCATGGCGCTTCTCCGCGACCTCGGCATGAACTCCATCCGCCTTCGTGTATGGGTAAATCCAAAGGATGGATGGAACGGAAAGAATGATGTGGTGGCAAAGGCATGGAGAGCTCAGCAGCTCGGTATGCGACTGATGATAGACTTCCACTACTCTGATACCTGGGCAGACCCATCCAAGCAGGGCGTTCCAGCTGCCTGGAAAAACTATGATTTCGAGCAGATGAAGCAGGCGGTTGCCGATCATACCAAGGATGTATTGAATGCCTTGAAGGCAAGAGGCGTCAACGTAGAGTGGGTACAGGTAGGTAACGAGACCACCGACGGAATGCTCTGGAATGATGAGGATGGCGATGCAGCCCTGAAGGTGACAGGTCGTGCCTCTAAGAACATGGCGAACTTTGCCGCTTACATCAATGCCGGTTATGATGCCGTCAAGGCGATTTATCCGGAGGCAAAGGTGATTGTGCATCTCGACAAGGGAAACAATCTGGATCAATATACCTGGATGTTTGATGGCTTGAAGCAGAATGGAGCCAAGTGGGATGTCATCGGTATGTCGCTCTATCCAGATTGGATTACTGACCAGACCTGGGAGCAGGTATCCGATGCTTGTCTCAGCAACATCAAGACCCTTTCCGGCAAATACAACTGCGATGTCATCATCTCAGAGATTGGCATGGTGTGGAATTCTGAGAATGCCGCTCCATTCCTCAAGAAGATGGTGGATGGCTGCAAGTCTATCTCTACCTGCGAGGGCGTGTTCTACTGGGAGCCAGAGTGCAACAGCGGCTGGAACGGTTACGACAAGGGAGCCTTCGACAACAGCGGCAAGCCAACCGCAGCACTCGATGCTTTCAAGTAATCGGGCAAGTTAGCTTTCTTCGCTTCCTCTGGGAGCGATAGAAAGCGAATTTTAAAGTGGAATATTGTACTAACTTAGAAGAAAAAGATATGATCAAGAGAAGCATTACTTTCGTGTCTCTCGCCCTGGCGCTCTCTACTATGTGCCAGGCACAGAGCAGAAAAGTCATTAATTTGCCATCGTGGGATTTCTCCCGCGATGGCAAAGCGTGGTCTCAGGTAGCCGTGCCTCACGACTGGGCTATCTCGGGTCCTTTCGACAAGAAATGGGACCTACAGATGGTGGCTATCGAGCAGAATGGCGAAAAGGAGAAGACCGAGAAGTCGGGACGCTCTGGAGCTCTCCCTTGGATTGGAGAGGGCGTGTATAAGATGAATCTTCAGTTGCCGAAGGGCTACAAGCGTGCCGTCCTCGTATTTGATGGTGCGATGAGTCAGCCTGTGGTGAGCGTGAATGGCAAGGAGGCTGGCAGATGGGCTTACGGCTACAATGCCTTCCGCATCGACATCACACCTTACGTGCAGTTTGGCGGAAAGAAGAATCTCGTAGAGGTTCATCTCAACAATGTAGAGGAAAGCAGCCGATGGTATCCGGGCGGCGGACTTTACCGTCCGGTTTCCGTGGAACTTTACGGCAACGAGAACTTCTCTACCTGGGATACCTTCGTGCGTACCCTGAAAGCTGACAAGCAGGAGGCTGAAGTAGAAGTGAATGCTCTCTTGGAAGGAAAGATTGGAAAGTCGGGAAAAACCGTCATCGCCTTGCTCGATGAGGCTGGTACAAAGGTTGCCGAGCAGACTATCTCTGGTGCCGCCCCAGCCATCAAGACTACCCTGAAGGTAGCAAATCCTCAGCTCTGGTCTCCGGAATCTCCTTACCTCTATCAGGTGAAGTTAACCCGATATGAAGGAAAGAAGGTGGCTGATGTCCAGACGCTGAAGACCGGTATCCGTACCATCTCGGTATCCAAGAATAATGGTTTCCAGCTCAATGGCATTACCCGCAAGATCAAGGGTGTCTGCCTGCACCACGACCTCGGTCCGTTGGGAGCTGCTGAAAACAAGGCGGCTCTCATCCGCCAGATCAAGACGATGAAGGAGATGGGTTGCGACGCCATCCGTACAGCCCACAACATGCCTTCTACCATGCAGATGGAAATCTGCGACTCTCTCGGTATGATGGTAATGGCAGAGAGCTTCGATATGTGGATTTATCCTAAGTGCAAAAATGGCTATGCTAAGTTCTTCAAGGAGTGGAGCGACAGGGATATCACCAATCTGGTGAAGCATCACCGCAACCATCCTAGCATCATCATGTGGAGTATCGGTAACGAGATTCCTGAGCAGTGGAGCAAGGAGGGTGTGGAGATTTCGAAGCATCTGCAGGATATCTGTCATCAGTACGACCCTTCCCGCCCTGTTACCCAGGGTATGGATAGAGCAGAGGATGCCCTGAAGAGTGGCTTTGCCCAGGTGATGGACGTTCCGGGCTTCAACTATCGCGTACATAAATATTATAAGAATATCGAGCAGTTGCCTCAGGGCTTCCTCCTGGGTTCAGAGACTGCCTCTACGGTCAGCTCCCGTGGCGTGTATAAGTTCCCGGTTCAGGTGCGTGCCAGCAACAACAATCCATACGCCGATGGCCAGTGCTCTAGCTATGACACGGAGTATTGCTCCTGGAGTAATCTTCCGGATGATGACTGGAAGATGCAGGATGACTACAGTTGGGTAATCGGAGAGTTCGTGTGGACGGGCTATGACTATCTGGGCGAGCCGACCCCATACGATACCTACTGGCCAAGCCGCAGCAGTTACTTTGGTATCTGCGACCTTGCCGGACTTCCAAAGGATCGGTATTATATGTATCGTGCCCGCTGGAACGAGCATCAGCACACCACCCATCTTCTTCCTCACTGGAACTGGAAGGGCAGGGAAGGACAGGTTACCCCTGTATATTGCTACACCGATGGTGTGGAAGGCGAGCTTTTCGTAAACGGCAAGAGCCAGGGCAGAGTTCGCAAGGACAAGTCAAGCCGCCTCGACCGCTATCGCCTCCGCTGGAACAATGTGAAGTATGAGCCGGGCGAGATTCGCGTGGTAACTTACAACCAGTATGGCGACAAGGTAGGCGAGGACGTGAAGCGTACAACTGGCGAACCTGTGCAGATGAAGTTCAGCGTGGAGACTCCAGATCATGAGCCTATTACCTGCATGGTGGAAGGCTGCACCGATGAGCACAACGTGCTTCTGAATGCCGATGGCAACGATCTTGCCTTCATCACCGTGAGCCTCCTGGATAAGGACGGCAATGAGTGTCCGCTCGCCGATGATGAACTTACCTTCGAGGTAAAGGGTGCCGGAACCTTCAAGGCAGCATGCAATGGTGATGCTACTTCGCTCGATTCCTTCACTCAGCCACACATGCGACTCTTCTCTGGCAAACTCGTTATTGTTGTTCAGAGCAAGGCACAGAAGGGCGACATCATCCTCACCGTAAAGGATGGCAAGCGCAATATGGAAAAGTCGCTTACGCTGCAGGCAATATAAAGCAGACTTTCTAATGATAAATATAGATTCCCCTAGGAGAAGAAGTTCTTGCTCCTAGGGGAATTCTTCGTTCAGCGACGTTGAATGTGTGTTCAGCAATGTTGAATGTGTGTTCAACACTGTTGAACATACGTTCAGCAGTATTGAACGGAGATTTCTTCTAATGGCAGCAACAATTTCTTCCTATCCTTTCAACAACTTCTCCCTATCATTTGAACAACTTCTCCTTATTCTATTGTTATTTTTCTCTAATAATATTTGGCATTGTCGTGAATAATGTGTATTTTTGCAGCTATGAACAAATCACTAACCGCTTTATCTAGAGTAAGCATGGCGATAGCTATGCTTTTTATATCCATAGCGCTCCATGCGCAACGTTTCGTCAACACCACCCTGGATGGTGCTCAGGCTGTCTATGCCATTACCCAAGATACATCAGGAGTAGTCTGGCTGGGTACCGACAACGGTCTCTACAGTTATGATGGCTATCACGACTATCGCCATTTTGCTTCCCATACCATTAGTCATATCCGCGTTAATGCGCTCGGCTTCGAGGGTAGCATGCTCTATCTGGCTACGGGCAATGGAATGCTGAAGTTTGATACGCAGAAGGAAATCTATGCTTCTGCGCCAGCGATGGAATCTGATGGAGGCAAGGGCAGGAAAAAGATGGCAAGGGAGTTGCGAGTGCTTGATATGAAGGGCAGGAAAGATGCCTTTGGCAACGATGTGTATGCTATCCTGCATACACAGAAGGGACTTCTGGTGGGTTCTCTCTCCGGTCTCCGTCTCAACCAGCGCCAGATTCTCCTGACTCCCGGCGCACAGCCGCTGGTGAATGCCCTGGCTTACGATGCCAAGCGCCACTGTTACTGGATAGGTACCGAGGGAGCTTTGTACTGCGCCGACCAGGCTTTGCAGAACTTCTCCAAGATTGCGGCGCTGGATGGAAACTCCGTGAAGTGTCTGGACGAAGACCAGGATGGCAATCTCTATATCGGTACAGATAATGGACTTTATCGTATGGCGATGAACAACAGTCTGGAACATTTCGTTCACGACTCGCGCAATGAGGCAACCATCCCCAACAATATCGTATGGTCCTGCTATGTGGATAAGTGGCAGAATGTGTGGATCGGTACCGATCACGGACTTTCCCGTTTATCTACCCATACCTACTATCGCTTCACTTCGCTTGATAAGATTACCTTCTCGGGCGAGGGCAACTGTCTGCATGCTATCCTTCAGACCCGCAGCGGCGACTGGTGGATGGGCGGAACCAACGGCTTGATTCACTATGCAGAGGGAGTGCGCGTGCAGGGTGCAGCTTCTGAATATCAGAATGTGGTATGGTATAAGCAGAACAACCCTTCGGCTCCTCTTGCTCACAACCGTGTGCGCAAGATTTATGAAGACAAGGAGGGGGATGTATGGATCTGTACAGACCACGGCATCAACCTCTATCAGAAGAGTACGGGAAAGTTGCTCAACTTCATCGTCTATGACAAGAGCGGCAAGTATTCTACTGCCTGGGCTTATGATATTCTTCAGGATCAGAAGGGCAGGATGTGGATGGCATCTTATCAGGGTGGCGTCTTCGTGCTGGACAAGCAGCGCCTTCTGGCAGCCATCTCGCTCTCATCTGCTGCTACAGCCACCTGTGTGGCGGATTATCATTTCTCAGACAAGGGCAAGAACGCCCTCTCCGGTCTGCACATCGGACAGTTGGTACTCGATGGCAAGGGAATGGTCTGGGCATCATCTTATAATCATCTCGACCGTATCGATACCCGTACCCTTCGCATCTCCCATATCCCTGGCACTGATGCCATTAATTATCTGATGAAGTCTGACAATGGCAATGTGTGGGTAGGATATAATTCCAGCGTGAAGTGCTATATGGTGAACTTGCCGATGAAGGGCAAGGAGGTGGAAAGCAAGGAATGGAAGATAGGTGCGAAGGTGGTTTCTATGTGTGACGTAGAAGACAAGATCTGGGTGGTGGCAGGCAATATCTGCAGCGTGCTGGACCAGGGAAACAACAGTTTCCGATTCTTCATTCCGATGGAGAGTCCGAACAATATCTATTATTCTAAGCTGAACCACGAAGTGGTGATGGGGGGCAATGATGGCTTCATCTCCATCCGTGCCGACCTTTCCATGCCGAAGGACGACAAGGCGCAGCTGCTCCTGGCGGGTATCGTGGTGAATGGCAGGCAAACCCAGGATGCCTTGCTCGATGAGAACATAGAGGGAACACCGGGTGTTTCGCCCGTGGGACTGAAGACGCTGGTACTGAAGCATGATGAGAACAACTTCACGCTCCAGCTGTCTGATTTGCCTTTTGCCGATCATCCTACCGCCGTCTATGCCTACCGTCTGGAGGGTAGCGACCACGAGTGGCACTATCTGGACAAGGGCAATCTTGACATCACTTACAATGGATTGTCGTATGGCGATTATCATCTCACCGTGCATGTGGTGGATGGCGAGGGAAATATTGGAGATGAAGTTTATCAGCTCGAAATCTCAGTTCTTCCACCATGGTATCTCACCATCTGGTGCAAGCTGTTCTATCTTACCCTCCTGATTGTGGGTATCGCCTGGGTCATCAATGCTCATTTCGTAAGAAAGCAGTTGAACGAGGCGAAAAAGCAGAAGGAGGAAATCCTGGAGCAGGTACAGGCACGTATGCAGTTCTATGCCAACCTTGCCGATGATCTGAAGAATGCTGCCGCTCACCATTCGTTCGAGGAAGTGAATAATCTGGTAGTTTCTCATCTTGATGTGAATGCTTCCGACAACGAATCAGAGCCGACAATGATTGTTGATCTCCATGCTCCTCAGGCTCCGGAAGTTGAGATGGATGAGATGGATAAAAAACTGCTCAACCAGATTCGGGAGATGATAGAGGAGAATATGGTGGATTCCGACTTTAACGTGTCGATGCTTCAGGAGAAGATGGGTATGGGAAACAAGCAGCTTTACCGAAAGTTGAAGGCACTGACGGGTCAGACTCCGGTGGAGTATATCCGTGATATGAGAATGCAGAAGGCGGCAAAATTATTAAAGGCAGGCAAGTTCAGCGTGTCGGAGGTAATGTACACCGTAGGCTTCTCTAACAGCAGCTATTTCTCCAAATGTTTCTCCAAGGCATTTGGAATGACTCCTACTGAGTTTATGCGCAGTTAGGAGTGAAAATGTTGCCTAAAATCATAACTTTATAGAAAAATGTTATGATTTTAGGCAAAATTCGTTATTTTATGTTTTAATTCTTGCTTAAGTTATTAAAAATTAGTAATTTTGCACCTTGAATCGAAGTACAGGTCCATGCGTGGACTATCAAGCACTATTGGTCTAAACTGAAAGAGGTATTGAGCGAAACACCTCAAGATGGGATGCAGTAATTGATTTATGTACAAGAAAGAAAAAAAATAAGTATCAATTTTTAGTAAACAATTAAGAAACAAGGATGAGAAGATTAACTCTTTTACTTGTCTCTCTTGTATTGTTGTCTATCCAATCCGTATTGGCGCAGAGTTTCCGCGTCAAAGGTACCGTTGTGTCTGCTGAGGACAACGAACCGATGATTGGTGTGACGATTAAGCAAGAGGGTACATCAAATGGTGTGGTCACCGATGTTGACGGTAACTATATCATCGAAATTAAAGGGGCTTCGAAAGCTACACTGGCATATTCGTATGTCGGATGTCTGACCCAGAAGCATGTAGTCAAGGAGCAAACAAATACGCTCAACATCACCCTTGCTCCTGATTCTAAGATGATGGACGAGGTTGTCGTTGTGGCGTATGGTGTGCGAAAGAAGGGAACCATTGCGGGTTCTGTTTCTGCTGTGAAGGCAGAAAAAATTGAGAACGTTCCAGCTGCCAGCTTCGATCAGGCTTTGCAGGGACAGAGTACAGGTTTGCAGGTCATCGCCTCTTCGGGTGAGCCAAGCAAGGCTGCCACTTTCCAGATTCGTGGTACCAACTCCATCAATTCTGGCAAGGCTCCTCTCTTTATTCTGGACGGTGTGCCTATCTCCAGCTCCGATTTCAATACCTTGAGTCCTAACGACATTGAGAGTATCTCGGTATTGAAAGATGCCTCTTCTACCTCTATCTATGGTGCCCGTGCGGCAAACGGTGTGGTGGTGATTACATCGAAGAGAGGTTTGGCGATGGATAAGGCGAAGATCACGCTCCGCGCACAGTATGGTTTTTCTGAACTGGCTCAGAACAACTGGAAGATGATGAACACCGATGAGCGTATACAGTTTGAAAAGGAAGTTGGCTTGAATGCCGGTAAGGATTACAATCTCCTTTCCAAGGTGAATGTCAACTGGCTGGATGAGGTCTTCAACGACCGTGCTCCTCTCCAGAGCTATGAACTCTCTATCAACCGTGCTACCGACCGTTTGAATTATTATGTTTCGGGTGGCTTCTACGACCAGGATGGTATTGCACAGAACTCAACCTTCCGCCGTTACAACATCCGCACCAATGCAGATGTCAAGGCTAGCAAGTGGTTGAAGGTAGGTACCAACACCATGGCTGCTTACGAGGAGGCTCAGCAGGCTGATGATGGCAGCTATACCACCGTGACTCCTATTTCTGCATGCCGATTCATGTTGCCTTACTGGAATCCATACGCCAAGGATGGCAGTCTGGCTTCGCTTGCAGCAGGCAACTGGGCTGGAACCAGTGAGAACCCTATCGTGTATATGGGCAAGAATCCTATCAGGAACAAGAAGTACAAAGTGCTCTCTACCATGTATGCTGAGGTTTATCCGATAGAGAACTTGACTATCCGTACCCAGTTTGGTGCCGATTTCACTCACTCTACAGCCTTCCTCCAGTCATTCCCAAGTCTCTCTTCCAATAATGGTCAGGGTACTGCGGCACGACAGAGCAGCGACGCTATTAACCTGACAGAGACTACCACCGCCAACTATCGCTTCAGTCTGAACGATATCCATGCGTTCAACGTGATGTTGGGTCAGGAGGCAGTAAGCTATCATTCAGAGGGATTCCAGGTATATTCCAAGGGTCAGACCAGTGATCTCCTGACCAACGTATCTTCTGGTACACGTGCCAGCCGTTGGGCAGATTCATCTTCTGATTACTCTTACCTGTCGTTCTTCATGCGTGGCGAGTACAATTACAAGGAGCTTTACTACGCCGACTTCTCTCTGCGTACCGATGCTTCTTCACGTTTTGGTAAGGATCATCGCTGGGGTACCTTCTGGTCACTCGGTTTCATGTACAATGTGAAATCTACCGATTGGCTGAAGGATGTAAAGTGGCTCAGCTCTGCTCAGCTTGCCGTAAGTACAGGTACATCGGGTAACTCTGAGATTCCAAACTATTATCACCTGGCTTTGGTTTCTGGTGGTGCCAATTACGATGATACTGCCGGTTTCTATCCATCACAGAGTGGTAACGAGGAATTGGGTTGGGAGTCAACATGGGCAAACAACTTCGCCCTCCGTTTGGGCTTCCTCGACAGAATCAACTTCAGCTTCGAGGCTTACTACAAGCGTACCTCCAATATGCTGATGCGCGTTCCTGAGTCTTACACCGTTACCGGCGAGGGCTATCGCTGGAAGAACGTAGGTGTAATGGCTAACAAGGGTATCGAGCTGAGTGCTGACGGTGATGTAATCCGCACCCGTGACTTTACCTGGAATGTAAGCGCCAACGTATCTTACAACCAGAACCGCCTGAAGGAACTTTATAACGGTGTAACCGAGTATGTAAACTCAACCACCGGTTTGAAGTATGTGGTAGGTCACTCTGTAAGCGAGTTCTTCCTGAACCGTTATGCCGGTGTGAACCCAGCAAATGGTGAGCAGCTCTGGTATGATAAGGACGGCAACGTAACCAACGAGTTCCGTGAGAGCGACAAGGTGATGACTGGCAAAACCTATGATGCACCTTGGATGGGTGGTTTCGGCACAAGCTTCCGTTGGAAGGGGCTGCAGCTTTCTGCCCAGTTCAGCTGGATTGGTACACGCTACGTCATCAACAACGACCGCTTCTTCGAGGAGAGTGGTGTAACCTTCGGAACTGCTTACAACCAGTCAAACCGTCTGTTGTACGACCGCTGGAAGCAGCCGGGTGATATTACCGACATCCCACGTTGGGGTGAGGTAACCCAGCTCGACGACCGCTTCCTGGAGAACGCATCGTTCCTCCGAATGAAGAATCTCAGTCTGTCGTATTCGTTGCCACAGAGCTTGTTGCGCAAGACCAACTTCTTCTCTATGGTTCGCATCTACGGACAGGCACAGAACCTCTTCACCATTACCGGTTTCAACGGCTTGGACCCAGAGGTTTCATCCAATATTTACCAGGCGCAGTATCCAGCTTCACGCCAGTTTACCCTGGGTGTGGAACTGCAATTCTAAGCTAGAAAGGAGAAAACAAAATGAATATCAGAAATATAAAGACATACATCCTGTCGGGTATCTTGACCCTCTCGCTGTCTTCCTGTCTTGACAAATATCCAGAGGATTCCATCCGCATGGATGAGGCTGTCAACAAGGTGGAAGATGTGGATAAGCTGGTGATCGGTATCTACGACAGTTTCAAGAGCAGCGCCTTGTATTCGGGCAATCTGACTATCCTGCCAGACTTGCAGGCAGACTTCGTATTCTGCGTAAAGGGCTACTCTAATGCCTACGGCGACATCTATCGCTGGAAAGACATCAAGGCAACCAATACCGACATCGAATCGGTTTATGCCGACCTTTATGATGTGATCAACCGATGCAATTTCCTGCTCGATAATGTTGAAAAGGTAAAGGCAGCAACTACCGATGACAAGCAGCTTGATAAGTTGGAGCAGTATGAGGGCGAGGCTTACTTTGCCCGTGCCCTGGCTTACTCAGAACTGATCAAGTGCTTCTGCAAGGCTTACGATAGCGATGAGCAGGCAGAGAAGGAACTCGGCGTGGTGCTCACAGAGCACTATAAGGGCAATGAGGTTCAGAAGCGAGCTACCCTGAAGGAATCATACGAATTCGTATTGAGTGACCTCGATAAGGCTACTGAATATCTGAAGGTAGGTGATGACTTCACCGGAAGTCTCTACAACGAGATTTACTTCAATGAATATACCTGCCATGCCTTGCGTGCGCGCGTATCCTTATATATGCACAAGTACGACGATGCCATCAAGTATGCATCCAAGGTAATCGGCAGCAAGTTCTATACCCTGGAGAAGGCTTCTTCCAACACCTATTCCAACCAGGTGAAGGATTACAAGTACATCTGGGCCTACGGTGATTCACGCGAGGCTATCTGGAAGGTAGGCTTCACGGTGAACAGCTATGGTGGTGCCCTGGGTACCATCTTCGATAACTACAACTACGTAAGTTATCGTCCGGACTACGTGCCTGAGACCTGGGTCATCAATTCATTCGACAGCAACGACCTTCGTGCCGCAGCCATCTTCACCACCCGTACAACTGGTTATGAGCACGGCTTGCAGTGGCCTTTGTTGAGCAAGTATTTCGGTGATGCCACCTTCTTGAACAACAATATCCTTCACGTTCACCAGCCAATGGTGTTCCGTCTTGCCGAGCAGTATCTGATCCGTGCTGAGGCTTATGCCATGAAGAAGGACTATACCAAGGCAGGTAAGGACATCTCAACCCTGCGCAGCGCCCGTTACTCTTCTTACGGCGGCAACACCGCATTGAGCGAGAGCAACGCCTTGAGCGTTATCGAGTCGGAGCGAGTAAAGGAACTCTATATGGAAGGCTTCCGCCTGAACGACCTCAAGCGCTGGCACAAGGGGTTCGCCCGAAAGGTGAGCGACCAGCCTGCTGCCAACTTCGTACAGAGCAGCCTGAAGGTAGAAAAGGACGACCCACTCTTCGTATGGCCTATCCCACAGCATGAGCTGGAGGCACCGGGTTCGGAGATTGAGCCTAATGAAAGTAACAAATAAAATAAGGAGACGATCATGAAGAAAATAATGATGGGATGTTTGGCAGCTGTGGCTGTACTCATCGCTCTTGCGAGCTGTTCGCAGGATTATACCACCTATTCGGGTCCAAGTCATATCATGTTCTCTGATACGCTCTATCAGTATGCCGTGCAGGAAACCAACGAGGTTTTCAATGTACCTGTTTCGGCTACCGAGAAGGCTGATTACGACCGCACCTTCGGCGTGGAGGTTGTAGATAAGCAGAGCAATGCCATCGAGGGGCATCACTATCGCATCCTCAGCAACACCGTTACTATCAAGGCGGGCGAGATGGTAGGAAACGTGCAGGTGCAGGGTATCTATGATAACATCGGCAAGACCGACTCTCTGGGCTTCACCCTGAAGCTGGTGATTCCTGAGAAGTATAACTGGACAGACCTTTACAAGGATTACACCCACGTGGTGATGCAGAAGTCTTGTCCTTTCGATATCCACAACTTCTCTGGTTGGTGTATGGTAACCTCTACCTTCTACAACCAGTACTTGAACAACGTAACCAACCGTCTGATCAAGACCGAGGTAGTGGAAGGCGAGGAGAACACGGTTCTTCTGAAGGATGTCTATTACAAGGGCTACAACCTGAAGTTGAAGTTCAATACTGACAACATCCTGGAACCGAAGGTAGAGATGGACGACCAGATTGCCGGTGAGACCGGCGAGGCGTTCGGTACCATCTATGGCGATGGCAAGTTGCGCATCAGCCAGCCATCTTTCTACACCTCTTATTATAATACCTGCCAGAACTATGTATTGCAGTATGTCACCATGAGTGTTGACAACAAGGATGGTTCATCCTTCGGCACCGTGGGCACCTTCATCACCATGTATGAATGGATCAGCGATGCAGAGGCAGAGAAATTAAAAGAACAAGGATATTAAAAACAGAATAAAGTAAAATGAAAACATTGATTTCAAAATATTGGCTCGTACTCATGGCGCTGGTTTCAGTGACCCTGTTCACCGCTTGTTCCAGCGATGACGACGATGCCGTAACCCCTGTGTTCCCACAGGTACAGACTATCGCAGGTGCAGCTGGCGACGAGTTGGACTTCACCTTCGATGCCAACGAAAACTGGAGCCTCGCTTCTTCTGCCATCTGGTGTAAGCTGGCACAGGGCGAGAATGCTGATGCCTTCGTGCTCAATGGCACAGCAGGCAAGCAGACCATCAAGGTAAAGATTACGGCAGATGATGCCAGCAAGGATATGAGCGTGGCTCAGCTCTTCCTGACCATGGGTGGTCAGAAGGTTGCCATCGCTGAGGTAAAGCGTTCGGCTGCCGGCTACGAGCTCAAGGTTTACGATGAGTTGGGCAACGATATCACCGAGACAGGTATTACCGTTGGTTACAAGGACATCGCAGGTCAGCCTATCTACAACAAGTTCTCTGTCAAGGCTAACTATCGTTTTGCTGTTACCAACACTCCTGCCTGGGTAGAGTTGGAAGGCGGCTTCCTGGTAGGTACACCTAACAAGCCAGCCGTAGGCGGTGCTTCCTTCAAGGAGAACCAGGGCGTGAGCGCCAAGTATGCCATTGCCAAGGAAGCTAACTACACCGTTACCTTCTCTTCTGAGGATGGCAAGGCTGCCGTTACTGTACCGGTTATCTACAATGGTATGACCACCAACACCATGGATGTTACATATCCTACCGCTTCACAGTGGGCAGTATGGAATGTATCTCTGGATGGCAAGGTATTCACCCAGAATGGTTCAAGCCTGAATGGCGAGACCACCAATGCGTTTACTTTCCACAACTTCGTTCCTTTCACCCTCAAGACCTTTGGTGATGCTTATCAGCTGGTAGTCTTCGAGAACAAGGAGAATGGTTTGTTCGAGGATGGAACTGGTGCTGTGAAGCTGCAGGGTGAGAAGGGTGATGTGAAGCTCACAGTTGCTCCATTGGGCAGCGGAAGCCGTGAGTTCCTGGTCTATGCTTTGCCACAGAGCGTGTTCGAGAGTCTGGAGAATGGACTCGACGGAATGCTGGAGGATGACTTCATGACCGTGAAGAGCGATTACGACCGTTACTTCCTGATGGACATCGTACAGAAGGAGGACAAGAAGGGCGAGTCAGCTGTTATTGCTCCTATCGTAACCAGCATGGGTATGGAGGCAGATTGCGCCTTGACAAGCAATGCCGATTATAAGATGTATGCCGAGGGCTTCTTCAGCTATACTGGCAACGAGGTATTTGAGTCAACTGTTTATGGTGGCTATGTAGCCATCTATCCACAGATCGACGGATGGAATCCTGGTGATGGTGCCTCTGTTGTGATTTATGATGGTGCAGGCAATATGATGGATACCTACGATGTAGGACAGGACGAGAAGGGCATCTATATAGGAATGAACGTAGATGGACTCGCATTCCCTATCTTCGCAGGATTCAACGATGCCCAGGGCACTTGCAAGCGTGTAGTCTTTATCAATAATATGGGATTTAGAAGCAAGAGAAAGTAATGAAGAAATTCAAAAGATATAGCAAGGCATTCCTGTTGCTCCTGGTTGCAATGATGACCCTGGTAGTGACAAGCTGCTCCGACGATAACACCGAGGGCTGGGACGGCACATACGGTTATGTGCAGTTCATGCTCTCCAAGAAGGTTTCGTCGAGAGCCACCCGTGCTGCTGCCATCGATAAGCTTGAGAAGCTCGGCGATGCCAAGAAGATCAAGGTGGTGATGGAGCATGACGGTACAACCGTATCGCAGACATTGTCGCTCAATGCGTACAATGCCGAGAATGCGGAGTATGGATTGAGAAGTGATAAGCTGCAGCTGGCATCTGGTTCTTACACCATCATCGGTTTCTATCTCTATGATGCCGTAGATGAGGAACTGCTTGCCTCTTCTGCAGGCGAGACCTTCACCGTTGTGGGAGGCGGCTTGACCAAGCAGGACCTGATGGTGGAGACCGTAGAGCGTGGTAAGGTGCAGTTCGACCTCATCAAGCAATGGGAGAAGACCCGTGCCGGAAACCAGGAGTATCTCTTCTCCAGCATCCGCATGATTGATGTGAGCGTAACCAACCTCTTCACCCGCGAGACCTTCACCTTCGCCAACCTGAAGGTGAAATACAAGGAGGGAAGCAAGGAGAATCAGAATCCGGACAACGAAGATGATAAGTATATGGATGTGGCTACTGCCCATTGCGATTCTACCGTATGGCTCCCGGCAGGTACCTATCAGGTTACCTCTTATACTACATACGGCAAGACCGGTGCGGTGAAGACTACCTACGAGACTCAGCCGGTAAAGGGCGAGGCTTTCGTGGTAACCGACAACAAGCTTACAGACAATGCTCAGGTGCCTATCCTCCTCTCTGAGACCAAGGAATACATCAAGGACTACAAGGCCTTGAAGGCTATCTGGGAATCTCTGCAGGGCAAGGACTGGAGCTTCTATGGTGATGCTACCTTCCACGGTGCTAACTGGAACTTCAACAAGGAACTCGATATGTGGGGTGAGCAGCCTGGTGTTACGCTTAACAGCAATGGCCGCGTCATCGGTCTGGTCATCGCCGGCTTCGGTGCCAAGGGTATCGTGCCTGATGCCATCGGTCAGCTGACTGAACTCCAGGTGTTGAACTTCGGTTCGCACGACGAGAAGATTGGTGCCAACCTCTTCTCCGCCTACGATGCCAGCAAGTTGAGTGCCGCTCATAAGATGGCAATGCGTCATGATTATGAGAACAAGTTTCTGAAGTATGACCCACGTGCCCACATGTCGGAGATGATCGTGGAGAGTTTCAACTCTGATAGCAAGAATGCCAAGAACTTCATCAAGAAGGATTCCAGAATCCAGCAGAAGGATGCTCAGATTGGTTTGACCACCAACAAGATTACAGGTATCTCGAAGGCAATCTATCGCCTGACCAAGATGCAGCAGTTCTATATCGGTAACTCACCAATCACTGCGGATGAGGTTTGTACCAAGTTCTACGATGATGAGAATTCAGAGTACCATCGCTTTGCCGAGGAATATACCGAGGAGGCATGGGACAAGATGACTACTCTCACCGACCTGGAGCTTTACAACTGCCCTAAGCTGACCCGCCTGCCGGATGTGTACTACAACCTGCCGAATATTCAGGCGTTCAACCTGGCACGTAACAAGGGTATCAAGGCAGCGCAGCTGCGTGACGACTGGGAGCAGATGGCAACCAGCAAGATAGGTAAGACCCTGCAGATTCTCTACCTGAGCTACAACAACCTGGAAGAGTTCCCTGCTACATGGGCACTCCGCAACATGGTGAAGCTGGGCTTGCTCGACCTTGCCAACAACAATATCAAGAAGGTGCATCCATTCACCAGGGAGGTCATGCTCTCATCACTCTATCTCAACAATAACCAGATAGAGGAGATTCCTGCCGACCTGTGCGGTTTCTCTGAGAATACCGAGAGTCTGAACTTCTCTTATAACAAGTTGAAGAAGATTCCGAACATCTTCGATGCAAGTTCTGTACACGTGATGGGTTCTGTAGATTTCTCCAACAATGAGATTTCGGGTGTGGATGGCGCAGGCGGTTACAAGGGTATCAATGCCTCAACCGTATCGCTTGCCAACAACAAGTTCAGCAAGTTCCCTTCAGAGTTGATTGCTGCCGGTTCGCCAATCATTACCCTCGATCTGAGCGGCAACCAGATGACCAGCATCCCTAAGGGTTCCATCAAGGGTAAGTATGCTTATCTCTTGCAGGTGATGGACTTCCGTTTCAACAAGTTGACAGCTCTCTCTAACGACTTCTTGAGTGATAACATGCCATACATCACCAACATCGACCTGAGCTACAACTGCTTCAGCGAGGTTCCTACCCAGCCATTGAACAGTGCCAACCTGCGTGCGTTCGGTATCAACCATCAGCGTGATGCCCAGGGCAACCGTCCTCTCCGCACATGGCCAACAGGTATCACCAAGTGCCCAAGCTTGATTCAGTTCCAGATTGGTTCCAACGATATCCGTAAGGTGGATGAGACATTGACCTCTCACATGTATATCCTGAACATCTCAGACAACCCTAACATCTCTATCGATGTAACCAGCGTCTGCGCATACATCAAGGCAGGTATGTACAAGTTGTTCTATGACAAGACCCAGGACATCCGTGGCTGCGATGCATTGGATCTCGAAAATTAAACTATAAGGAAGTTAGATAATATGAAATATATTAAGAAACTTACATGGCTCCTCGTTCTCGGTGCCGGTCTGATGACCGCATCCTGCAGCGACAATGATGATGTGGAAATCCCTGGTGGACTCGCCATCGACAAGGAGCAGATTGAAATAGGAGCTGAGGGCGGAAGCGAACAGCTCGCCATTGCTGCCTCTCAGAACTGGGTGAGCAGTGTGGTTGAGCCTTGGCTGATGCTGACTCCTGCCAACGGTGTGGGTTCTACCACTGCTACGGTAATCGTAGATTCTACCTTGATCAATGGCCGTCGTACCACCGACATCGCCTTCATCGGCGATAACGGCCAGCGCCGTACTGTCTCGGTCGTGCAGTTTGGTTATGGCAAGCAGATTGATATCAAGGACCCTGTTGTGGAAATCGATAACTCCGGCTCATACGATGAGCGTGCTTTCGAAAGTCTGATTTCTGCCAATGTGGAATGCAAGATCGGAAGCATCGAGTATTCCTTCGAGGGCGATATGACGGATGCCGAGAAGGCGGAGAACGAAGGTGAGCGTGAAGGATGGCTCCTGAACGCCAAGAACGAGGATAAGCTGACCGGTACCAACCTGGGTATCGTGCTCGACCGCAAGGCTCGTCCTCGCAGCGTGAAGTTCAAGTTCCGCTGGAATATGAACATCGTTCCTGCTGTGCGTGTGGCTAAGGTTCATCTCGTTCCTGTGAATGCAGATGATGAGCTGGTGGATGCTGACGGCAACAAGACGGATGATGTGATCCTTACCGTTCGCCAGGCTGCGGCTCCGAAGATTGAGGATACCCGTGCCGGTGACTCTCTCTCGGTCATCATGATCAACCAGAAGCTTAACAGCATGGCTACTTACGATACAAGCGACAACATGCGCAACTGGAGCAGCGTAACCCTCTGGGAGGCTACCGATGCCTTCGTGAAGCAGCATCCTGAGGCTGTGGGACGTGTTCGCAGCGTGAAGTTTAGCATGCTGAATCTCAAGCCGGGCGAGACGCTTCCTAAGGAGGTGAAGAACCTGAAGTATCTGGAGAGCTTCTCTGTGGCAAGTAATGACAACAACCAGATTCGCGAGATGCAACTCGGCGAGGACATCTGCGAGCTGGCTTATCTCAAGCATCTTACCGTACAGGCGTTCGGACTGGTTACGTTGCCTGCGGGCTTTAAGAAGTTGGGTAAGTCGCTGGAGAGTCTCAATCTGGTAAGTAACAACTTCAACAGATTGTCGGATATCACCAAGGTGGTGAATGCCCAGAACTTCCCTCACCTCACAGAGCTGATTCTCTATGCCCAGCGCCGTTCCGATGTCTGCATCAATATGAGCGGCTTGAACAAGAATAGCGACGGCAACTATATCTACAATACTTATCCTATCGGTATGTATGGTAATATCAGCAGCGAATATTCAGAGCGCCAGGCATTCCTCTCGCTTCTTACCTGGGACAACCTGAGAGCCCTGGAGCTTTCTTACTGTTTCCTGGAGGGTGAACTTCCTACCGATGAGGAGATGGACGAGGCCTTGGAGGCTGCCGGAAAGCCTACACGCTATACGGCTGCCGACTTCTCTACCAACAAGGCAGAATGGCAGGATAAGCTGGTGGGTGATACCTGCAAGTGGTTGCTCTCTAAGTGGAACAACCCTGTAACCTGCAAGCAGAAGGATGGCACCATCGTTTACAAGGATGTCTATCCGATGTCTGTGCCACGTGTGTTGCCTAAGTGCCGCTCTCTGGCGCTCAACCTCAACTTCTTCACGGGTGCGGTGCCTAAGTGGATTCTGTTCCACCCTCGCATGGTGCTGTGGAGCCCTGCTACTATGGTATTCAACCAGACGGAGCGTGGTTTCAACACAGCAGGTAAGGCTGCCGGATTCTCCAACATGGCTGAGGATACCTATAGCGCAGAGTACTACTATGGCTCTAAGGATCCAGGTTCCAAGTGGGAAGTGAAAGGCGTAGCTTATCCATTGTACTACCGTGCCTACGTGGCTGCCGGAGATGAATCTGGCGAAGAGGCACTTGCCAAGTACAAGAGAAGTAGAAAAGTAAGTAGATAATTAATATAGAAGCAAACAATGAAGAAAAAGTTTTTCTATATAGCAATGGTCGCTTTGGCATTGACAGGCTGTTCTGACAGCCTGTCAACCATCGACTCTTCTGAGGGCAAGGCAGACATCACCATCCCTTCTGATGCAGAGGCTGGTGAGTTGCTCATCAAGTTTGCCCCAGAGATGAGCAGCATTCTCGACCAGGCGCAAATGAGCAAGACTCGTTCTGGCAAGGTTACCCGTTCGGGTATTCCTTCTACCGACGAGGTGCTCGACATCCTGGGAAGCTACAGCTTCGAGCGTGTCTTCCCTGTTGATGCAAACACCGAGGCAAGAACCCGTGAGGCGGGACTCCACCTCTGGTACACCGTGAAGTTTGACAAGAGCACCGACCTGAAGGCTGCCGCTGAGCGCCTGAAGCAGTTGGGCGAAGTTACCAAGGTGCAGACCAATGGTCGCATCAAGCGTGCTTACAATACCGATAGCAAGCGCATCTATCTCAGCGACAAGGCGCTTCAGCAGAAGGCAACCCGTGCGGCTGCATCTGGTGAGCCTAACGACCCAGGCTTCGCTTATCAGTGGCACTATCGCAATCTGGGCGCCGGCAACTATGGCTTCGAGAATCTCAACGATAATCAGGCTGGTGCTGAGGCAGGATGTGATGTGAATGCCGTTGAGGCTTGGAAAACCTGCGTAGGTGATCCTTCCATCATCGTGGCTGTGCTCGACGAGGGCGTGATGTACACTCACCCTGACTTGGCGCCTAACATGTGGTGCAATCCGGGAGAAACTACCCAGGGGGAGAAGGCTGATGGCGACGGAAACGGTTATGAGGGCGACCTCCACGGATATAACTTCGTTGAGGAGAGCGGAAACATCACCTGGTCGGATGCCAATGATTCTGGTCATGGTACCCATGTAGCTGGAACCATCGCTGCTGCCAACAACAATGGTATCGGTGTGAGCGGTGTGGCTGGTGGTGATGGTACTCCAAACTCCGGCGTCAAGATCATGTCTTGCCAGATCTTCTCCGGTCAGAACAGTGTTACCTTGGCAGGAGAGGCGAGAGCTATCAAGTATGCTGCCGATAATGGTGCAGTCATCCTGCAGTGCAGCTGGGGTTACAACTCCTCTGAGAGTAGCGAGCTGAGTGGTTACACTCCTGGACCTGCTACCGAGAAGGAATGGGCTGAGACCTATCCGCTGGAGAAGGAAGCACTGGATTACTTCATCAACAATGCAGGTTCGCCAAATGGTGTAATCGATGGCGGTATTGCTGTCTTTGCTGCCGGTAATGAGTATGCGGGCAATCCTGCATTCCCTGGAGCTTACTCCAAGTGTGTGAGCGTAGCATCGTTGGCTGCCGATTATACTCCTGCCTGCTATACCGACTTCGGTTCGCTCGTAACCTTGAGTGCTCCGGGCGGTGACCTGGAATACTATGGTAAGATTGGGGAGACCGAGGATGAATATTGGGCTGAGACTGGTGAACAGAAGGGTGCCGTGCTCTCTACTTTGGTAAAGAACGGTCAGCCTGCATACGGTTATATGGAGGGAACCTCTATGGCTTGTCCTCACGTATCGGGTGTGGCTGCCTTGGGTCTTGCCTATGCTGTCAAGCAGAACCGTCACTATCGTGCAGCCGACTTCATCTCCCTGATGAAGAAATCGGTGAAGGATCTGGATAGCCATTATCAGAATGGTGCTACCAAGACTTATTACATGAACCATACCACCGTGGGTGCTTCGCCTGAGACCATCGAGCTTTCCAAGTATATCGGCAAGATGGGTGCGGGTCTGATTGATGCGGCTCAGCTCTTGAACGGCATCCAGAACAAGGAACTCAGTTCGGAGATGAAGCTGCCTAATATGTATGTGGGTATCGAGAAGACTACTTCTCTCAGCCTTGCTGCTTATTTCGCAGGTCAGACCGAGGGCTACTCCTGCTCGGTTGCCAATACCAGCGTGGCTTCTGCTACCGTAGATGGCAAGATGCTCATCGTGAAGGGTCTCGCTGCGGGTAGTACATCGCTCACCGTAACTGCTGCCGACGGCACCAGCCAGACAGTGGTAGTAACGGTTCGCAAGAGTGCAGGCAACAATGGTTGGATGTAATATGAAGATATTTGCTTTCCTATCGGCTTTCTTCTTGGCTTTGCCTGTTACGGTGAATGCCCAGAAGGAATTGCTGAAGTTTGAGCATCCCTTGATAGATGCCGGTACGATGACCGAGGACGATGCACCTCGCACCTTTACCTTTGTGGGAAGGAACGTGAGCAAGAAAGTGTTGCACATCTCGCAGGTGAGAACCACCTGTGGATGTACCCGTTCCTTTGTAAAGGGTGATGTGATGCAGCCTGGTGATACCTGCCAGGTGCAGATTACCTTCACCCCGAACCGCTATCCGGGCACTATCAATACGGGGGCTTTCCTCTATCTGAAAGAGATAGAGGGTCAGCCAGCCGTGAAGCTTGCCTTGACGGGTAAGGTATTGCCGGGAGCCGATATGTGGGCTCGCTATCCGCATAAGATGGGGGTGCTGCGACTGAAGCAGGCGAAGGCAAGTATCACGGAGGTGAAGCCTGGCACGCAGCCATCGGCTCGCATCCTCTGCGGCAACAGTGGAGACAAGCCACTCCGCATCACCAGTCTGCTTCTTCCGCCTTATGCCCGTCTAACCACGGAGCCTGAGGTGCTGGAGCCGGGTGATGAGGCAGATCTTGTCATCACCATCATCGCAGACCAGATTCCGGCAACGATGCCCGAAACCTTCACCTTCCCTGTTATCCTGGAGGGGCTGGATGCCCGTCCATCCGACAGGACCCTACAGGTGAGTGTATCCCGGCTTAAATGATGGCTGACTCCGGGCATCAATGATGCCTGAACCTTATCATAAGTAATCTATTCAATTATAAACAAGAAAAGATAAAGAAATATACAATGAAATATTTGAAGAAACTCTTCACCCTTCTGGTGATTGCCCTGTTTGCCTGCGGTTTTGCAGCTTGCAGCAGCGACGATGAGGAACCGGAGGAGCCTGCACTGGAGGTGACTCCTGCCAATCTTCATGGCACATGGAAGTTGGTGGAGTGGAACAACGGCGAGCAGGTGCCTGAGGGTACTTACTGCTACATCGTATTCAACCGCAAGGAGCAGACTTTCGAGATGTATCAGAAGTTTGACAGTATGTATGGCCGCCACATCACGGGTTCGTTTGCCATCAAGAACGATCCTTACCAGGGCTATATCATCAGCGGAAGCTATGATTACGGCATGGGCGACTGGAACCAGAGCTATCTCGTAACCCGCCTTCTGGCTTCGGGTTCCATGATCTGGACCGGCAAGGATGATGCCACCGATGTTTGCCGCTACGAGCGTTGCAGCGAGGTGCCAGCCGAGGTTATCAAAGAATCGAAAGATTTTTCAGAATAAAGCCCGCCAGGTGCTCCGGGGATTTGCAATCCCCGGCAATCAGAAAAGCATATTAAAAAGAGCGAATAATCAGCAAACCATGCTGATTATTCGCTCTTTTTTTGTATCTTTGCCCTCGAACTTTTCATCACTCTCAAATGTAGAGGATAGGTTCAAGGAATAAAGTATAAGGATTAAAGTTCAAACGATATGTTGCCAATATTAACGATTACAGGTTCCGACAGCACCGGTGGCTCTGGTGTGCAGGCGGATATCAAGACGATATTCGAATTGGGAGGTTATGCCGTTTCGGCGATAACCAGCATCACCGTGCAGAATACGCTGGGTATCCAGGAGTTCTTCGATATTCCTGCCGAGATTGTTTCCGGACAGATAGAGGCAATCATGAACGATATGCAGCCCAACATCGTGAAGGTGGGAATGATACGCAAGGTTGAGACGCTGAATGTGCTCATCGATGCCTTGACAAAGTATCGTCCCGACCATATCATCTACGCCCCTTCCATCTGGTCGAGTCAGGGCGATGCGCTGATGACCGAGGATGTGGTGAGCCAGATCAAATACCGCCTGCTGCCGCTCTGTTCGGTAGTCGTGGCGAGAAAGAAGGAGAGCGATATCATTCTTCAGAATTCCCGACTCCTGGAGCTTGCCGAAAAGCAGGGTCTCCGGATCTATCGCCTTGATAATGCCAATTCGCATGGTCTCATCAACCGCTTCTCTTCTGCCCTTGCCATCTATCTGAATCAGGGCAAGAAGATGGAGGAGGCATTGGCGATGGCGCAGGATTTCATCAATATAGAACTGGCTAGGGAGAGTAATCTGCAGGGCAGGAGTTCTGAACTTTACAATCAGTTTATCTCGCAGGTGAATAACTTCTGCCGCACCTATAGCGATGTGCATTTCTATGCCGACCAGCTGAATGTGAGTGGCCGTTATCTGGCGCAGGTTACCCGCCGCATCTCCGGCAAGACACCGAAGGCAATCATCGATGAATACATCGTGAAGGAGATAGAGCGCGAGCTTTCTACCACCACGCATACGGTGCAGGAGATAGCCAACACCTTCGGCTTCTCATCCCAGGCCCATCTCACTAAGTTTTTCAAGAAGATGAGAGGGGTCACGCCTTCTGCTTTCAGGCAGAAAGGCTGAAAACAGGTGGTTTTTGACCAAAAAGTTAAAATAATTAAGTTAAATGAGGAACACGGACAAATTGAATTTGTCCGGCTCTTTTGTCCGGTTGCTTGTAAATGGTTAAATATTAGTAATTTATAGACTGCCGGACAATTTGTCCGGACAAATTCAATTTGTCCGTGTTGTTTTTTTCTTTGCTTTTTAACTCTATGTTTTTCTTCTCGGAACTCATAGACTTAGGAGCCATAAAATTATGAGTTGTTTTTGTTAACATTATGCTTCCTGGCAACCAAAGCGTGAGATTCTGTTATCTGATGCAGAAAGGTTGGTAATGT
>OHWJ01000076.1_pt1 | contig 23784 bp, 11 predicted proteins | sample 1579691 | NCBI WGS metagenome assembly OHWJ01 (sample SAMEA3882537, study PRJEB24775) | human gut metagenome | biome: human-associated habitat; feature: intestine environment; material: feces | place: Netherlands | collected 2009/2010
TTGTTGCTCAGGAACTTATAAATAAAGTTAAATTATAGTGTTGCGGAATTAAGGTTTATATTTATAGTGTTATTTTCTGGTTGCAAAAATACGATTTTTAGTTGGAATATCCCAATAATTCTTTCTTTTTTTGATTACAGGAAACAAATAATATGCCTTTGGGTGTTTATTATCAGGTGATGTTACATGACGGAAAGTATATGTTGCACGACTAAACTCTTCATAAACTATCAGTTACGCAGGATAAAGCCTGTTTCTCGATTTTCTGATACCTTTGCACCATTAAAAAGAGTCAATTTTGCATTGGCATTAGGTTATGTTTATTATGAAATATGCGAAACAGCAGTTTTTTGAATGATTTTAGTTAGAATGGTTTTAGTTAGAATGGTTTTAGTTAGTTTGATATTTTTTAGAAAATTAGGTTGATAGCATTTGAGTTCAATTTAAAAATGAACATATTTATGATTGAAAAGATCATGATTAATTGGTTTTCTAGGAATGGTGCGTAGGGATACGCGCCATTCTCTTTAAAGGTAATTGGGATTGTTTTTCGGGCTTAATAATTAATTGACAATTTGGGAAAGTGATAAAATCTAAAAATAAAATAGCATGAACAGAACGAATTTTTTCATATCCCTGGCTCTTGCGATGTTTGCAATGGTGGGGAATGCGGCTGCCAGCCAGGCTGACCCACAAACTGACGGAAATTTGCCGGCTCTGCGTGTAGAAGGCAAGAATCTGGTTGATGCCAACGGCAAGACCGTGGTGCTGCATGGTGTGATGGATACGCCCAACCGCTACTTCAACGGCTGGCGATGGCAACAGTGGAAGGCTGACTATTCGGAAGCCGACATCCAGCCTTGCCTGGAATATTTCTCCAAGCAGTTTGCTGCCATCACCGACAAGGAGCAGGGTGCTTACTGCACCGTATTCCGGCTGCACATGGATCCCTGCTGGACCAACGATCCATCGAAGAAGGCTGAGAACGAGGCCGATATCTCGGCATTCAACATGGCGCGCTATCGCCTCTATCTCCAGAAACTCTATATCCCATTAATTAAGGATGCCATCGCCCACGGACTCTACGTCATCGTGCGTCCACCGGGTGTATGTCCTGGCGACATCAGCGTAGGCGATAAGTACAACCGCTACCTGAAGTCGATATGGAAGGCCTTTGCTGCCGATGAGTATATCCGGCAGAATTCGGGTATTATCTCTATCGAACTAGCCAACGAGCCGGTGAGGGTTCATCTGAGTGATGGCTCTAATTCGGATAAAGCACTGCATGATTACTTCCAGCCGGTGGTTGACGAGATTCGCGCGCAGGGCTTCAAGGGCATCATCTGGGTGCCGGGTGCGGGCTATCAGAGCCAGTATCAGAACTACGCCAAGTATCCTATCACCGACAGTGAGGATAATTTCTCGTATGCCGTACATGTATATTCCGGCTGGTATGGCAATGTGACCGACAAGAACTGCAATCACGATACCTTTATCCGTAACTTCAAGAGTCAGGTGCCTATGGTAGAGACGAAGCCTATCATGGTAACGGAGATAGACTGGAGTCCGGAAGATCCTGACAAGGCGAGCGAAGGTCACTACAACGAATGGGGCCAGTGGACTCAGCCTAACCTGGGCAGCTGGGCAACGGCATCCACCTCGAAATGGGGAATGGCATGGAAGGCAGTGCACGACCATTACGGCAACATCGGTATGACCCTTACCCATCCTCAGGAGTATTACGACATAGACGAGTATCTGAAAACAGGCAAGGTGATTCCGGGCTTCCAGAATGCCAAGAAGCACAAACTCTTTGAAGAGTGCTGCGGCTATGCCTGCATGAACTGGTACAAGGAATGGTACATGAAACAGACGGATACGGGAATTGAGCAGAATGTGAACGATGAAGAAGTTATCGCTACCTATTATTATAATATAGCTGGTGTAAAAGTGAATAAACCTGAAAAAGGTCTTTATGTAGTGAAACAATTGTTAAAGGGCGGAAAGACTCGTTCTTACAAAGTTTGTTATTAACGACAAAGTATCTGTTACAAGAGACAAAGTGTATCTGAAATGAAACAAGTATCTTTGCACCCGCGAATAGACAATCATATAAAATATGTGAATGCATAAACTATAAAACATAAATCAAAAATGAATAGAACATGATTGAACAAGTGTTAACAATGAAACGGACAGCAGCCTTATGCTTGGTGGGAGCTTTCTGCAGCCTGAATGCTCAGGCACAGAAGATCCAGGTCAAGGGTAATCTTGTTGACGGTACAGGTGAGCCTCTGATAGGTGCCACTGTAAAAGTGAAAGGTAATGCCAGCGTCGGTGCGGTCACCGACTTAGATGGTAATTTCAGTATCAGTGTTCCTTCAGAGAATTCTATCCTCGTATTTACATACGTAGGTATGAAGACCAAGGAAGTAAAGATTGGTACGAAGAGAGAGTTCAAACTTACCCTCGAAGACGACAATGCCATTGGCGAAGTTGTAGTCGTTGGTTATGGTCAGCAAAAGAAGGCATCTGTCGTAGGTTCCATCACCCAGACTACTGGTGAGGTTTTGGAGCGTGCAGCTGGTGTCAGCGACGTTGGTTCAGCCTTGACAGGTAACCTCCCAGGAGTTGTTACAATCCAAGGCAATGGTATGCCTGGTGAGGAGGAACCTCAGATTATCATCCGTGGTTCTAGTTCATGGAACAATTCCGACCCTCTCGTTCTCGTTGATGGTATTGAACGTCCTCTGAGCAGCGTGGACATCTCTTCTGTGGAGAGCATCTCTGTACTGAAGGATGCTTCTGCTACTGCAGTCTATGGTGTGAAGGGAGCCAATGGTGTCATCTTGGTTACCACCAAGCGTGGTCAGGAAGGCAAGGCAAAGATTGACGTTGGTTTCAATGCTACGTTGAAAGCTCCTTCTAAGTTGCCTAACAAGTACGATTCTTATGATGCGTTGATGCTTCGCAACCAAGTGGTAGAGCGTGAACTGGGCATTTATCCTGAAGGTGTTTCATATCTTCGTCCTCAGTCTTTTATAGACAACTATCGAAACCAGACTACGCAGGAGCAGCGTGAACGTTATGCCAATGTGGATTGGCAGGATGCACTTTTCAAAAAGTCTGCTATGTCCTATAATGCCAACGTGAACGTGAGTGGTGGTACAAAATTCGTTAAGTACTTCGCTTCTGCTGATTTCGTGCATGAGGGTGACCTCTTCCGTGTGTATGACAATGGTCGTAACTACAACTCTGGCTATGGATACAATCGTATCAATGTTCGTAGTAACTTGGACTTTGCCATCACTAGTAGCACTACTTTGAAGGTAAATGTGGCTGGTAGCAATGGCGTAAGAAAAGCTCCTTGGAGTAACATGAGCAATAGTGAGTGGCAGATTGGACAGCAGTGGGCTGGTGCTTATAACATCGCCCCAGATGTGTTCTTGCCACAATATTCTGACGGCACATGGGGATTCTATCCAGCTGCTTCCAATGTAAGTAACTCTGCACAGAATCTTGCTATCGGTGGTACAGCACAGGCTACAACCACTCGTATCAATACAGACTTTACCCTTGAGCAGAAATTGGATTTCATAACCAAAGGCTTGAATTTCCGTGGTACTATCTCTTGGGATAATGTTTTTGTTGAGACAGGACGAGGTATCAATGACTTGAATAATGAAGCCCAGACTAAGTATATTGATCCTGAAACAGGTCAGGTTACTTATGGTAAAGAACTTGAGGGACAGAATAAGTTTGATTGGCAGCAAGGTGTGAACTGGTTAACGGAAGGTGGTTCTGTAGATAATAACCAGACTGTTCGCAACCTCTACTATCAGTTGCAGCTCAACTGGGCTCGCAAGTATGGACAGCATGATGTATCAGCCATGGGCTTGTTCTCACGTCAGGAGAATGCACGTGGTAGTGTGATGCCAAGTTACCGTGAGGACTGGGCGTTCCGTGCTACCTATAGCTATGCAGGTCGTTACAACATCGAGTATAATGGTGCCTATAACGGATCAGAAAAGTTCAGCAAGGACAATCGTTTTGCCTTCTTCAATTCAGGTGCTATCGGATGGACCATTACTGAGGAAAACTTCATGAAGTATCTTCGTGACAAGCACATCGTCGATATGTTGAAGTTCCGTGCTTCCTATGGTGAGATTGGTGATGACAACATAGGTGACCCATTTGATTCTACTCGTCGCTGGTTGTATATGAGTCAGTGGGCGTATGGCGGCAAGAGTACTATGGATCTCGACCATACAGAGAGCATCTATACATGGTATCGACAGAACACTCTTGGAAATGAGAATGTGAAATGGGAAACAGTTAAAAAAACCAACTTCGGTGTCGATTATGGTTTCTTGGGAGGCTTGATTACTGGTTCTTTGGATTTCTTCTGTGATCGTCGTAATGACATCTTGATTTTCGGCTCCAACCGTTCTGTTCCTTCTTATTTCGGAACGACAGCGCCTACTATTAATAAAGGTAAGGTTCGTACCAGTGGTTACGAGTGGGAATTGAAACTTAATAAGGTGTTTGCTAATGGCTTGCGACTCTGGGGTAATTTCAATATGACCCATGCCAAGAATAAGGTAATTTTGAAGGATGATGCCATCCTTACTCCAAGTTATCAAAAGGAGGCAGGATTTGCCATGAATCAGTATCGCTCTTATATAGATAGGGGCTTTATCAATAATATTGATGATTTGATAGGTTCTCCGGCGCACGACTCCAATGACAATCACCGTTTGGTTGGTGACTATTACATTGTCGATTTCAATGGTGATGGTGTTGTTGATAGCAAGGACTCGGCTCCTGTAGGTTATAGCAGTAGTCCGCAGAACACCTATAATGCTACTATTGGTTTCGAATGGAAGGGATTCTCTGCTTTCGCTCAGTTCTATGGAGTAACTGATGTGACCCGTGACGTATCATTGACAAGCTTTGGTAATATGCTTGATAATGTTTATGATACTGGTACTTGGTGGAATAAGAATCAAAGCAATGCAGAATGTATCCTCCCTCGTTGGGGTGCCACTGCTTCAAGTTACACCTATGGTACACAGTTTATGTATGATGGCTCTTACATTCGTTTGAAGAATGTCGAGATTGCTTATACCTGGACCAAGGGTTGGATTAAGGCATTAGGCGTAAACTACCTCAAGGTTTACTTGAATGGTAATAACCTCTGGCTCTGGACTCGTATGCCTGATGACCGTGAGGCAAACCTCGGTGGTGGTGGCTGGTTGGGAGCATACCCTACGGTTCGCCGCTTCAACTTAGGTGTTAAATTCTCATTGTAATTATAAAAAAATATTCAGATGAAAAATAAGATAAAGACATTATTGTTGACGGGATGCGTCTCGCTGGCTCTCGGTACTTCGCTGAGTTCTTGTCAAGACTACTTGGACAAGGAGCCAGACTCAACAGTTTCTGCAGACGATGCCTTTGCCAATTTCCGTAATTTCCAAGGTTTCGTTGAGGAAATATACAACTGTATCCCTGATAAAGAGAAATGTAATTATTGTCCTTCATGGAACTGGGGCGATGATGAAATCTTCAATCCAGAGGGTGATAATAGAATGACCCATCAGGTTGATTTAGGTAACTTCCGTGCATGGGAAACTACTGGTAACTGGCTAAAGCGTGATGGTGCTTCTACTTCCACAAATAAGTTCGACCACGGTATTTGGAACCATGCGTGGTATTGCATCAGAAAATGTAACCTCGGTTTACAGAATATCGACAAGTTTGTGACTGGAAGTGCTGAAGAGAAAAAACTGATAGAGGGTCAGCTCTATTTCTTCCGTGCATGGTGGCATGAGGAATTGATGGAGTATTTTGGTGGTATGCCTTATGTGGATACTTATCTCGATGCCAATGCCGAACTGAATTTGCCACGCCTTTCTTATCAGGAATGCGCTGATAAAGCGGCAGCAGATTTCCGCAAGGCTGCCGATTTGTTGCCTATTAATTGGGATAAGACTTCTGCAGGTGCTGCCACACAAGGTAAGAATGATCTTCGCATCAATAAGATCATGGCTCTTGGTTATCTTGGTAAAACCTATCTTTGGGCTGCTAGTCCTTTGATGAAGAATGGTGCGCAGACTGGTGCCAGCAAGAATGGCAAGACTTATGATTATGATCAAGAATATGCTAAGAAGGCAGCTGAGGCTTTTGGTGAACTGCTCTCTCTTGTGGAAGCTGGTCAGACACAATATGCATTGGCAGAGTTTAAGTACTCAGACATCTACAATCATGAGAAATCTGCTGATGCCAATAGCTGTTTTTCTGATATCTTCTATACCAAGAAGCAGAACTGGAAAATGCCAGGAACGGTTGAAGCTATCTTCCGTGGTCCATCTGCTGATTTTAATGGCTCTAACTGGAACACCTCTAAGGTCTTTGGCCCTAAGGTACAGAAAGTAGTTGCTCATGATAATGTCATTCACCAACCTACGGCCAACCTTGTAGAGGCTTATGGAATGGCTAACGGAGAACCAATCTATTTGGTTGAGAATGGTCAGTATGTACTCAATCCAAAGTCTGGTTTCGACCCTGCCCATCCTTTCAAAAATCGTGATCCCCGTTTCTACCACGATATCGTCTTTGATGGTTTTAAGTATTTGAACGGATCACCTGGTCAGTATGCAGATTTACAGTATTGCCAATTATATACGGGTGGTAATATGCGCCCAATAGCAAATGCAAGCCGTACGGGTTATTTCATCCAGAAGTTGGTGCCTCATACTTGTAATGAAGTGGATAAAGATTACGACTGGGGTGCAGCTTTCCACTGCTATTTGCCATATATGCGTCTTGCAGACATATACTTGATGTATGCTGAGGCTTGTGCTGCATTCGGTGGTGCTACTGGCAAGTCTTCAAACTTTGGTAAGACCGCAGAAGATGCAATTAATACACTTCGCGACCGTTGTGGTGCAGGTCATGTTGCTCCAGAATTTGTTGCAGACAGCCATAAGTTCATGGACGAGGTCCGTCGTGAGCGTGAGGTAGAACTTTCTTTCGAAGGATTCCGTTTTTGTGACTTGCAGCGTTGGTTGCTTCTGACAGAGGCACCATATAATCAAAAATTCTCACAGGAGTTTGACCGTGTGGAAAGTGCAGACTTCTATAAGAATCATGATCCTAAGGACGCTGAGGTTGCCAATTATCGCAGAGAGTTGATATTGACTCGTAATTTCAATGCCAAGCACTATTGGTTCCCATTGCCAATCAAGGAGACTCAGCTCTATCCAGAGTTTAGTCAAAATCCAGGCTGGTAAGGTTTAAAATTATAAATTAGTAATACTAAATGAATAATGATAGTATGAATTCAAGATTCAAATCATATAATTATAAGCTTTTTGTAGCAAGTCTCGTGGCTTTGGCTCCTCTTGGTGCCAATGCCAAGACTGCACAGACAAGCGAATCCGACACAGCCAGTGCCGACAAGGAGATGGTTCAGGTGGCTTACCGAAAGGTAGCCAAGGATGACCTCTTGGGCGGTGTGTCTGTAGTCGATGTAGAGAACTTGATGAAGAAGAACTACCATACTTATAGCCTCGACAATATGCAAGGTTATGTAGGTGGTTGGAATGGCAATTCTCTCTGGGGTATGGATGCCGACAACGCTGGTTATCTCGTCTTGGTAGATGGTGTGCCTCGTGAAGCTAACAACGTTCAACCAAGTGAGATTGCACAGATATCTTTCCTCAAGGGTGCGCAGGCTGTAGTGCTCTATGGTAGCAAGGCTGCCAAGGGTGCTGTAGTCATAACCACCAAGCGTGGTCATAATGACGGCTTGAAGGTCGAGGTGCAGGCTAATGCAGGTTTGAATGTAGCAACGTCTTATCCTGAGTATCTTAGCAGTGCAGAGTATATGACTCTCTATAACGAGGCTCGTCGTAATGATGGTCTGTCTGAACTTTATTCTGCTGAGGACATCTATAATCATGGAGCAGGTTTGAACCCTTATCGTTATCCTAATCTCGATTTCTATTCTTCTGATTATATCAGAAAGATGAACAGCCGTTATGAGGCTACTGCAGAAATCAGCGGTGGTGGTAAGCGAGCTCATTTCTATAGCAATATCAACTATTATCGCCAGGGCGATTATTTCAAGTTTGGTGAGGCTAAGAATAATAATACCCAGCGCTTCAGCGTTCGTGGTAATGTGGATATAGACATTACTGATGATATTAAGGCTTGGGTCAACTCCAGTGCAACCTTCTATGATTCTCATTCTGCAAAGGGTAATTACTGGGAAGCTGCTTCTACTTGGCGTCCTAATTTTCCACAGAATGCAGCTCCTCTTATCTCCACAGATATGATAGCCCCTAATGCTAAGGCTGCTTGGGACTTGATGAGCGTTGCGAAGTTGGTAGATGGCAAATACTTCCTTGCTGGTACTCAGGCAAACTCCTCTAATGTTTTTGCTGATATCTATTCTGCAGGAAGTAGTAAATTTACTAGTCGTCAATTCCAGTTTGATACGGGTGTCAATATCAACTTGCACAAGGTGTTGAAGGGCTTGTCTTTCGAGACTCATTTCGCAGTTGACTATGCCACCTCTTATAATACTTCTTTCGATAATAGCTATGCTGTTTATATCCCAACATGGGCTAACATCAATGGCAAGGATATGATTGTCGCATTGAAGAAGGAAGGTGAGGATAAAAAGTCTGGCAACCAGAACATCAGCGGAAGTACAGATAACCAGACCATGTTTTTCTCTGGTCAGTTAAACTACAACAATACTTTCAACAAGGTTCACAATCTGTCGGCAATGTTGATAGCTTCTGGCTTCCAGCAGTCGAAGTCTGGACAGTATCATAAGAACTCTAGTGCCAATCTTGCATTCGACGCTTCTTACAATTATGCCCAGAAGTATTACGCAGATTTAGGATTAGCTGCCATTCACTCTGCCCAGTTGGCTCCAGGTCATCGTGAGGCTCTCTCACCATCACTTTCTTTGGGTTGGAGACTTAAGAATGAGTCTTTCTTGAAGAATTCCAAGGTGGTAGATGACATGATGATTAGTGTATCAGGTAGTATTATCAATGAGGATATTGATATAGCAAATGGTGACAATCGCTACTATCTCTATCAGAGTATTTGGACTTCTGATTTCGGCTATGGATGGTATGATGGATCTAGCGATAAATACACCTATTCAAAAAGAGGTGAGAACAATGACCTTGATTTTATCAAGCGCAAAGAGTTGTCTCTGAATTTCAAGACATCCTTGTGGCAGAAATTGGTGACATTGGATGCAAGTTTCTTCATCAATTCGATGGAGGGTTATCTCATCACTTCGCCAACATTCTATCCATCTCATTTGAATACTGGTTATCCAGCGGCTTCGTTTATGCCTGTACTTAATTACAACAATAATCGTAGAGTTGGATTTGATTTCGCAGCCAACTTCAATAAGAAGGTAGGTGATGTGGATCTCTCACTTGGTGTGACAGGTACTTACTATACAACCAAGGCTACCAAACGAGATGAGAACAACGTAGAGCAGTATCAGAACAGACAAGGAAAGGCACTTGATGGCATTTGGGGCTACAAGAGCGCAGGTCTCTTCCAAAGCGAGGAGGATGTCAAAAAATCTCCAGACCAAAGCTATTTTGGTGGAACAGTTAAACCTGGTGACATCAAGTATGTGGATGTAAATGGTGATAATAAAATTGACCAATACGACCAAGTCTTCTTGGGTAAGGGTGGTTGGTACGGAGCACCATTCACGCTTGGTGTCAATCTTACAGCTAAGTGGAAGAACTTTACCTTCTTCGCTCTTGGTACCGGTAACTTCGGTGCTTGGGGAGTCAAGAACAATTCTTATTGGTGGGTAAAGGGCGATAGCAAATATTCTGCTGTAGTTCGTAACCGATGGACAGAGGAAACCAAAGAGACTGCAACCTATCCTCGTTTGACATCTCTTGATGGTAACAACAACTTCCAGACATCAGACTTCTGGATGTACAAGACAGATGCTTTCCGCTTGGCTAAGGTCCAGGTAACTTACGACTTGCCTAGTACTTTGTTCCAAAAGACATGGCTTAAGGGGTTGTCGGCATACGTAAGCGGAGCTAACTTGCTTACCATTTCAGGAGAGCGCGAAGTCTTAGAGATGAACGTTGGGTCTGCGCCTCAGACACGCTATTATAATATAGGTGTGAAGGCAACATTCTAATCATTTTAAAATGTAGAAAGAAATGAAAGTAAAAAATATATTTATATTAGCAGCAATGTCGCTTACTTTGGCTTCTTGCTCAGATCTTTTCGAGCCTGCAGAGGAAAACAACCGTGGCTTGGATGAGATTTACAATGAGCCAACATACGCTCAGGGACTATTGGGATATGGTTATGCGATGCTTCCTTACAATACCAAGAGTGTTACTGATGTTGCTACAGATGACGCTGTAAGCAATGACTTGACAAATGGCTATCTCAAGATGGCTACAGGTTCTTGGACTGCTAATAACGATCCTATGTCTAAATGGACAAGTGGTCGTGCTAGTATCCAATATCTCAATATCTTCCTTCAGGAGGTAGATAAGGTAAACTGGGCAAAGGATGAGAATGCCCGTAAGATGTATTGTGATAGCCGTAAAGGTGAAGCTTATGCTTTGAGAGCTCTCAACTTGTATTATCTTTTGATGAATCATGGTGGATGGACAGCCGATGGCAAATTGCTTGGCGTTCCTAATTTGACAGTACCAGAGTCTTCTACTGATGATTTCAACAAGCCACGTAATACATTCCAAGAGTGCTTGGATCAAATCTATAGCGATTTGGATGAGGCTGCCAAGCTTCTCCCTCTTGATTACAATGATTTGACTGATGATAACGATGTTCCTGCCAAGTATAAGGAAATCGGAGTAAAGACTGCAGGAGACTACAACCGTGTGTTTGGTACCATTATGCGTGGTCGTATCAGCGGTCGTATCGCTGAGGCTATTCGCTCACAGGTATCTTTGCTTGCAGCTAGTCCTGCTTTCTCTAAAGGTACAAACGTGGATTATGCTAAGGCTGCTGACGATGCAGCTACCGTTCTTGATCGTATCAATGGTGTGAATGGTTTGTCTGCTACAGGTAATAATTGGTTTATGCAAACCAAGGAAATCGATGCGCTTGGCTCAGGTGCTTGTCCTGCTGAAATTCTTTGGCGTGGCAGTCGTACCAATGGTGCTGATGACTGGGATCTTGGTCTGAACCAAGAGTCTGATAATTTCCCTCCGTCTCTTTATGGTAAGGGTAGAATCAACCCAACTCAGAATCTGGTCGATGCATTCCCTGCTGTAAATGGTTATCCTATCACCGATGCTCGTTCTGGGTATGATGAGTTGAATCCTTACAGCAATCGAGATCCTCGTTTTGACCTTTATATCATTCATGATGGTAGTACTTATAAGGGAAAGACCATTCATACAGACATTACGACGGCTAATAACAATGATGGTTTGAATAAGATTTCCAATTCTACTCGTACAGGCTATTACATGAAAAAGCTGTTGCGTGAGGATTGTAATCCTGACCCTAATTCAAAGAATGCTCAGTATCATTATCCTGTGTATATTCGCTATACTGAGATATTCCTCGATTACGCTGAGGCTGCCAACGAGGCTTGGGGACCACAGGGTAAGGGATCTCACAACTACTCAGCTTACGATGTAATCAAGGCAATCCGTAAGCGTGCCGGAATTGGCGAGTCTGGCGAGGATCCATACTTGGATGAGTGCGCTGGTAGCAAAGAGAAAATGCGTGAGTTGATTCGCAACGAGCGTCGTTTGGAACTTTGTTTTGAAAATAAGCGCTTTAGTGACCTTCGCCGTTGGAAAGCTCCTCTAAATGAGGCTGTGCGTGGTATTGAAATCACTTCAGAGGCTGGTGTCCCATCATACAAAGACATGAAGGTTGAGGAGCGCAGCTATAAAGATTACATGTATTACGGTCCTATACCACAGAGCGAAATGTTGAAGTGGAGCAACTTGCAGCAGAATGAGGGCTGGGAAGTAAAAAAATAACGACTAATATTTAAAATGATGAAAACAATGAAGATAAGCAAATATTTGTCCATGGCTGCATTGGGAATCTTGGCTTTAGGCTTTAACTCTTGTGAGAATGGCAACCAAGAATTTCCTGATTATGAGGGCGGTACTACTGTATATTATCCTTATCAGTATATCGAACGTTCTGTAGTTTTAGGCAATGATGAGAATCGCGATAATACGGATGATAACAATCATGTATTGTATATCGTATCTACAATGGGTGGAGCATATAATGGAAAAAACATCTCATTGAATGTAGATGTTGATAATTCATTGTGTGACAATCTGTATTTTGAGGATGGAGTCACTCCTGTAAAGCCAATGCCTAGCAATTATTATACAATTCCTACCAAGACGGTTGCGTATAATGGAAAATTGCAGGGACGTCTTCAGGTTAAGTTGGAGGATGCTTTTTTTGCTGACCCAGATTGTGCAAAGAATACCTATGTAATCCCAGTTTGCATCAAGGAAATGGTGGGAGCCGATCATATTCTTTCGGGTTCTCCTTTCGTTGCAGGTACAACTCCTGTTCGTACTGATGCTTCAGCTTGGTCTGTTGCTCCTAAGGATTATATCCTTTATTGCGTTAGGTTTATGAATCCATGGGATGGCTATTATTTCCGTAGAGGAACTGACAAGATTACAGAGAATGGACAAACTCATGAGGTAAAGCGTGAAGGTGCAACTCTTGAAAAGGATGAAGTGAGTCGAATTACAACCAAGAGTTTGAAGGAATGTAATTTCGTAGTCTCTGTAAATAAAGCTGACGGCTCAAAGGTCTCTTGCAACTTGAAACTTACGTTCGATGATAATGGTAATTGTACCGTTACTTCTGATACAGAGGGCATGACTGCTTCTGGTTCAGGAAAGTTTGTAGAAAAGGGAGCTAAGTTGGCTTGGGGTAACAAGGATCGTGACATCCTGACTCTCAATTACAAGGTTGATTTCGGTTCAGGTATTCTTTTGGAAACATCCGATCAGTTCGTTGCCGAGACTCGTGGTAACACCAATGGTGTTGTTCAATTCAGTCCTCAGTATATCAAGAAGTAATATTCTTGATAGATAAGTGTCATTCTAATAATTTGATTATTATGAAATTGAAAAATATTAATTTAGGTTTAGGCTTGGTGGCTCTCTTGGCTTTGTCTTCTTGTGCTGATGACAAGTTCTCGGAGTACAGAACTGATATGACCAAGAATTTGAAGGATTATCAGTATCTGAATAACTACGAGCCTTTGAAGAAATACGTGGAAGATATGAAAGCTGCCGGCAAGTGCAATCCCGACTTTAAGTTGGGCATTGCGCTCGAAGCAGCCGAATTCAACAAGCAGGAACTTGTATATTGCCTTGCTGGTAGCAATTTCAATGAAATGACTGCTGGTAATGCCATGAAAATGTCTTCTTGTGTGAAAGATGATGGCAGTACGGATTTTTCGTTAGTCAAGGAGTTCGTCAAGAATGCGCAAGATGCAGATATGACGATTTATGGTCATACGCTGGCTTGGCATTCTCAGGCAGCCAATAAGTACCTCAAAAATCTTATCAAGGATAAGGAGTTGCCACCTGATCCAAATGGTGGAAACAAGTACTTGGAGATTGCTTGTGGCGAAGCTGGTGCCAATAAATGGGATAAACAGATTAGTTATGTGTTGCCTAAGGCATTGGTTAAGGGACAAAGTTACGTGATGACCGTTAAGGTAAAGGCTTCGGATGGTGGAACTTTTGCTGCTTGGCCTATTTGGGAAGCAAGTGATAATAAAAACCAATGGGGTGGTAGTAATGATGTTCAGTATATGGAAGATTATGACATCACTAACGATTATTCTACTTTGAAGTGGGAGTTTACAGCCAATTTCCCTATTGATAAGCTTCAGTTTGTGTTCGGTAACGTAGGAGGAACCATTTCTTGCGATGACTTTAAGTTGACGAAAGCTGGTTCTGATGAGAATCTTATTGAAAATGGAGACTTTGCAAAAGAGTCGGCTCATGGTTGGAATCCGACTGGCTGTACCATCAAGGTGGCTTCTGCAGCCGCAGCTGTCGAGGTAGAACAACTAGTTCATGAGCAAACCTATAAAGATGGACCTTTCCCATTCTATGTAATGGGTGGTTGTGAACCTCCTGTTGTGAATGGTGCTATCCATTTTGTTCCAACAGGAGATTGGTCTCAGTTCTTTGTTATGCCAGGTGGCGATAATCTGCTTTCTGAGGGTAATTATGTGGTTTATTTGGATATGACTTCTTCCAAGGATGCTAGTGGAGTAGAATTGACTATGCAGAATGGTTGGGGTGCCAGTGATCAGGCTATTACTGTAAAAGTACCTGTTTCTGCTGGTCGTCATAACGTAAAACTTCAGATGCCTAATATTGCTGGAGGTAATTATGATATTATCTTGAAACCACAGACAGCAGATGCTACTTTGGATGTACATTCTGTTAAGGTTTGTCAGGTCAAGAATCTCAACTCCATTCCTCTTACAGATGAGGAGAAGAAAAATGCTCTTACCACTGCCATGGGAACTTGGATTGATGGTATGATGGAGGCTACTGATGGTTATGTTACATCTTGGGATGTTGTTAATGAGGCGATCTCTGGTAAGGTTGGTGCTGATGGATTCAATGAGTTGCAGCATGCAACTAATGCTCCTGCTTCTGATGTAGCCAATAGCTTCTACTGGCAGGATTATCTCGGTGATATCGACTATGTTCGTACAGCCGTAAGAGATGCACGTAAGAGCTTTGCTGAGCACAATGGTGATCCATCTAAGTTGAAGCTCTTTATCAATGACTACAACTTGGAAGGTTACGGGGATCAGCACGCTAAGCTGAATAGCTTGATCCACTGGATTGGTCTGTGGGAAGATCCTAATGCAGAGGAGCCTGTTGTTATCGATGGTATTGGTACACAGATGCACGTAACATGCTATGGTGATGCAACTAAGCAGGCTAAGCTTCAGAGCGACATCGAAGAGATGTTTAAGTCGCTGGCTAAGACAGGTAAGCTCATCAAGATTTCTGAGCTTGATATGGCTTATGAGGATGAGGCTGGTACTTCTGTTACCTTCGACAAGATGACTGAGGAGCAGCACAAGCAGATGCGTAGCTTCTATACATTCATCATCCAGAAGTACTTCGAGCTGATTCCACAGGCTCAGCAGTATGGTATCACTCAGTGGTGTGCTACTGATTCTCCTAAGGATTCAGGTTGGCGTCCAGGTTGCCCTACAGGTCTTTGGGATAGCAACTATCTCCGCAAGCACACATACGCAGGTTTCGCTGCTGGTCTTGGTGCTCCAGAATATTGGAAGGAAGCCAAGTAATTACTCTAAAAGACATTAGTTTTAGGTTTTATCATACAAAGATTAACCGAAAAAAAATGTTAGTCGTTAAGGTTGGTCGTGTCGTGATGACATGACCAATTTTTTTATCCAAAAGCATCTTTATAATTGATATTTAACATATAACAAATGAGACGTTTAATAATTATCGCATCTCTTTTCATGAATCTGTGCCTTCCTATGGGGACACAGGCAAGTAATGGGGGCAATGTAAGCCCCGATCCTAATTTTCAGATTTATCTCTGTTTCGGACAGTCGAACATGGAGGGCAATGCCGCCATTGAAGACATCGACCGGACAGGAGTAAATCCAAGATTCATGGCAATGTATGCCGTGGATGATGAAAAAGCTGGATGGAAAAAAGGACAGTGGCATACTGCCGTTCCTCCCCAGGCTCGTCCTAGTACTGGCCTCACTCCTGTAGATTATTTCGGAAGAAAGATGGTGGATAACCTGCCAGACAGCATCAAGGTGGGAACTATCACCGTGGCTGTGGGTGGCGCCAGCATCGACCTCTTCGACAAGCGTACCTATAAGGCGTATCTGAAGAAGCAGCCCGACTGGATGAAGAACTTCGCTTCCCAGTATAACGGCAATCCATACGCCCGACTCATCGAGCTTGCCAAGATAGCTCAGAAGCAGGGTGTCATCAAGGGTATCCTGCTGCATCAGGGAGAAACCAACAATGGTGATGTCAACTGGCCCAACCGCGTGAAGACCGTGTATAACGATATTCTGAAAGAGTTGCACCTGAAGGCAGAAGATGTACCTTTGCTCGTGGGCGAAACTGTTCAGAAAGACCAGGGCGGCAGCTGCTGGCAGCATATCGCCATTGTGGATGATATCGCCAAGACTATCCCTACAGCCCACGTCATCTCTTCCAAGGGATGTCCACAGCGTGGCGATGGCCTGCATTTCATTGCCGAAAGCTATCGCATCATGGGTAAGCGTTATGCCAACATGATGCTCTCGCTGCTCGGCATCATTCCGGATGCCAACTATCCGCGTGTGGACAAAGACCATCGTGCCTATGTCAAGCTACATGCACCGGAAGCAAAGCAGGTTATCTTCGACATCTGCGGAAAGAAGTATCCTATGAAGAAGGATTTGGACGGCGACTGGTATGGTGTTTCAGACCCATTGGTAGTAGGCTTCCACTATTATTTCCTGAATGTGGATGGGGTACAGGTAGTAGATCCTGCCTGCGAAACTTATTTCGGCTGCTGCCGAGAGGCGAGTGGGCTGGAGGTTCCTGAGGGAGCCGAAGGCAACTACTATCGTCCTCAGCAGGGAGTAGCACAGGGTCAGGTTCGTTCGGTATCTTACTATGCTGCATCTCAGGGCAAGTTCCGCAGAGCCATGGTTTATACGCCTGCAGAATATGAAACCAATCTGAGCAAGCGCTATCCAGTGCTCTATCTGCAGCACGGAATGGGTGAGGACGAGACGGGCTGGAGCCATCAGGGCTATATGCAGCACATCATGGACAACCTTATTGCCGAAGGCAAGGCTGAGCCTATGATTGTGGTGATGGAGAGCGGCGATGTAAAGCAGCCTTTCGTGCCACGTCCGGGCAAGGATGTGGATGAGGAGCGCAAGCTCTATGGTGCATCTTTCTACGATGTGATTATCAAGGATCTGATTCCGATGGTAGATAAGAAGTTCCGAACCTATACCGACAGAGAGCATCGTGCGATGGCTGGCTTGTCATGGGGCGGTTGCCAGACTTTCAACACCGTGTTGCCGAACTTGGATAAGTTCTCTGCCCTGGGAACCTTCAGCGGTGCACTTTTCGGTGTGGATGTCAAGACCTGCTTCAACGGCGTCTTTGCCGATGCAGAGAAGTTCAACAGCCAGATAAACTATATGTTCATGGGCTGCGGTTCAGAAGAGAACTTCGGCACGGAGAAGATGGCGAAGGAATTGAAGGACCTGGGCATCAAGCTTGATGTCTATGTTTCACCTGGTACTCATCATGAGTGGCTTACCTGGCGCCGCTGCCTGAAGGAATTTGTGCCACATCTGTTCAAGTAACAAGACTGGAAATCAATAGGATAATATAAAAGAAATCCCGAAACTGCCTGGCAGCTTCGGGATTTCTTTTTGTTATATTTCTAATATCTTATGTTTCTTTTTGTTTTTTTATTATGTTTCGCAAAGTAATTGTAACATGAGAGAAAGTCATTTTACGAAATAAATCTTAATTTTGCAGCGTGCTTTGCAAAAGAATGTTTTTACTGAACACGTACACAATCATAAACTGATAAAATAAATAATTTAATCTATTTTCTTATGAGGAACTTAAGAAAGATTGAAAAGCCGTTAGCGTTGCTATCCTTTCTCTGTTTATTCCCTGCAGGAATGTCGGCTCAGAGTATTGTAAAAGGAGTAGTTACAGATCCAAGTGGTGAACCTGTCATTGGTGCAACAGTGAAAGCTGCAGGCAGCAAGTTGGGTGTGATTACTGATTTGGATGGTAAGTTCAGCATTGATGCTGCACCTGATGCAACATTGACTATTACCTATGTGGGTATGGAGCCTAAGACCGTAAAAGCTCAGGCTGGTAAAACGCTTACCATTACCTTGAAGGATGATGCTAAAGTTCTGAATGATGTCGTTGTCATCGGTTATGGCGTTCAGAAGAAGAGCGACCTGACAGGTGCAGTTGCATCTATCAAGAGCGATGACATCAAGGGTTTGTCAGCTACCGATGCCGGTGCTGCCCTCCAGGGTAAGGCTGCCGGTGTGCAGATTATCAACTCGGGTGGTCCGGGTGAGGCTGCCGATATCCGTATCCGTGGTTATTCTTCCAATAGTGGTAATATCGGTCCGTTGCTCATCGTCGATGGTCTGAAGGTGGATAACATCCAGTATCTGGATCCATCTATGATTGAAAGCATGGAGGTATTGAAGGATGCCGCTTCTGCTGCCATCTATGGTGCGCAGGCTGGTAATGGTGTCGTTATCATCACAACCAAGACGGGTGCTGCCAATGGCGGTAAGGCACAGATTTCCTATAGCAGCAAGTTCACTATCCAGTCGTTGGGAAAGAAGGCTGATATCTTTGATGCTCCTGAGTATATCGAGTATCACAAGTATTTGGGCGACTTGACCGATGATCTTCTGAAGAAGAACAACTATCAAGGTCAGAACACCAACTGGTATGACGAGGTATTTGAGAACAGTCTGGCTCATCAGCATAGCCTCACCGTGCAGGCAAGCAATGGCAAGGGCCGTTTCCTCGCCAGTCTGAATATCCTCAACAATGATGGTATCGTGAAGGGCAACAATGATACCTACAAGCGCTTCACCGGTCAGATCAATGCTGATTATGATGTTTACAAGTGGTTGAACATTACTACCAATACATCTTTCGAAAAGTGGAAGACCAAGGGCGTGACCAAGGGTTATGGTTCATTGCTGAACTCTGTGGTTTCCATTGACCCATTAACTCCTGCTTATTATAGTAATGTCGATGATTTGGCTCCTGCCATGATGGCGGCTCTCAAAGCAGGCAAGGCGGTGATGCGAGATCCTAGCCATAACAATGACTACTATGCTACTTCAAAATATATAGAGGAAGCAACAGGTAACCCATTGGCTCAGAAAGACCGTCATGACATCATCAATTCCGGTATCAATGTGCGTGGAACCGTGGCTGCCAATCTCAAGCCATTCAAGGGCTTTACCTTTACTTCCCGTCTGGGCTACCGCATTACCCAGAGCAATTACCATAAATTTGAGGCGCCATACTATCTCAATTCAATGGCCAACTCAACCAAGTACAACATTGAGGCACGTTCCAACAACGGCTTGTACTATCAGTGGGAAAACTTCGCCAACTATATGAATACATTCGGTAAGCATACAGTGGGTGCGATGGCAGGTATGTCGTTTACCAAGAATCATTGGGACAACAATACCATTGCTTCTGAAGGCGATAACATTCTTTCTGCCTATGAGCCAAACTTCCGCTACATCGACTACTTGCTGGCTGATGCCACCAAGAGCGTGGGCAATGCTCCGAGTGATGCTACCGAGCTTTCTTACTTCGGACGTTTGAGCTACAGCTACGACAACCGTTACTTCCTGCAGGTCAACTTCCGTCGTGATGCCTTCGATACATCCAAGCTTTCCAAGAAGGCTCGTTGGGGTAACTTCCCATCTTTCTCTGCAGGATGGTCTATCAGCAACGAGAAGTTCTTCAAGGATCATATCGATCGTGATGCCGTTTCCTTCCTGAAGCTCCGTGCATCATGGGGTCGCAATGGTAACGTCAATATCCTGAACGGTTATCCATATTCTTCTCCTATTGCACTCAACCAGAGCTTCTATCAGTATAATCCGTCTATCGGTGATGGTAAGCTTTCCTATGGTTCCAAGCCAACGGGTATTGCCAATCCAGACTTGACATGGGAGACATCTGAGCAGGTGGACTTAGGTCTTGATGCGCGATTCCTTAACGACCGTCTTACCTTGGGTGTTGACTGGTATCGCAAGACTACCAAAGACCTCTTGATTGAGATTGCTCCTCTTCCAGAAATCGGTGTCAACAAGACTGTTGTGAATTCCGGTAAGGTTCTCAACTCAGGTCTTGATATCGAGTTGGGCTGGAGAGACAACATCAAGGACTTCAAGTATGGAGTTACCGTGAATGGTTCTACCTTGAAGAACGAGGTAAAGGAGGTCTCTGCTATGGTAAACCGTCTGACCGAGATTGGTATTGATGGATTCAACAACCAGTTGAAGCCAACCTTCGAGGCAGGTCACTCCGTATGGTATTTCCGTGGTTACAAGTATGCAGGTGTTGCAGAAGATGGCAGTGCCCTCTATTATGACAAGAATGGCAAAGTCACTCCAGCTCCAACCGATGAGGACAAGCAGGATCTGGGTGCAGGTATTCCTAAGTTTACCTATGGTATCACCATCAATCTGGCTTATAAGGGATTCGACTTCTCCGTATTCGGTACAGGTGCAGCAGGCAACAAGATTTACAACCTGATGGTATCTGCCGACCGCCCATTGATTAACGGTATCACCACCTATTGGGAGAATTCATGGAAAACAGACCGTACCAATGCCAAGTATCCTGATATGAAGAAGGTTGCTACCGACTGGAAGTTCTTCAGCTCTGATGCAGCTATCTTCAGTGGTTCCTACTTCAAGTTCAAGCAGATTCAGCTGGGTTACACCTTGCCAAAGCTCATTACAAGCAAGATTGGCTTGAGCGACCTCCGTGTTTACTGCTCACTGGATGATTTCTTCACCATCACCAACTATCCTGGTGCCGACCCTGAGACTGCTTCCATGAACAATGGTGCATCCCGTGGTTTCGATAATGGTACTTATCCAACTTCCAAGAAGATGGTATTCGGTATCAATGTAACATTCTAACCTTTTAAAACGAAAAGAAATGAAGAAAATATTATTTTCAACCATATTGACACTCGCTGCAGCAGGCACCATGACACTCACCACATCTTGTGAGGACCAGTTGGATATCGAGCAGAAGGGTGTTATCTTACCAGAGAATTTCTATCAGACTGATGCTGATGCCGAGGCTGCCCTGGTTGCAGCTTACGAGGGATTCATGTGTAATGTAGTGGGACGTAATCACGATGGTGGTCCTAGCATCTACACTCCTTATAAGATTATCACCAATATGTGTGGTGATGATGTGCTCTATGCCAGTGGTAACTATGGCGACCACGAGTTCAGCGGTATGCTCAACGAGTTCCGTTACGATGCTGAGGCAGAGGTGCCTAAGTTTATGTACACCGGTCTTTATCACTCGGTATATACCTGTAATCTCATTACTGATCATTTCCAAAAAGCAGCTGATACTCCAGTCAAGAAACGCTGCGTAGCTGAGGCTCGTGTTCTTCGTGCCTTCGACTACTTCCTGCTGGCTAATCTCTGGGATAATCCTCCGTTCGTAGATCACTGTTTGGAAAGAACTGATCTTCCTTATAACTGCAACAACAAGAATCTTGAGCACCCTATGGACCACAAGCAGCTCATTGAGTGGGTGGCTAAGGAGTGCGAGGAGGCTGCTGCCGACCTCGACGAGCGCAAGGGCACCGATGATAAGGATGGTGCAGTCAAGGTGACCAAGGGCTTTGCATGGGCTCTGGCTGGTAAGGCTTACCTCTTCGCCGCTGAATATGATAAGGCTAAGACAGCTCTCAAGAAGGTAATCGACTCAGGTAAGTATGCGCTTGTTCCTGGCGACCGCTATATGGACAACTTCCATATTGAGGGTGATGGTAACGAGGAGAAGGTCTTCGAAATCAACTTCGAGTACAATGCTGGTAAGGGATCATGGGATGGTATGATTCAGCGTTCCAGCTGGATGGAATCTAATGCCTGGAACTGGCGTGCCGGCAGCTTCGTCCAGTCACCACAGAGAGTTTATAGTGGTATTGATGGCTGGGGTGGTCTTGGCGTTCCTCAGTGGTTTGGTGATGAATTCCATGAGAATGATGGTGATTCTTATCGCTTCAAAGCTACTTTGAAGCATATTGATGATGCTGTCTATAAGATGGAATATGCTGACCCTGCATTGAATGCAATGTCGGTAGAAGAGAAGATGAAGAGCAAAAAGGTGGGTATCAACGACCCAGTACAGGGACTCTACGACAACTCATTCTGGTTGGCTTTCAAGCAGGTAATGAGAAAGGCTGATACTGAAGGCGGCAAATATGGAGACGGCAATATTCGTCTGAACAACTATGTTGTGATGCGTTATGCTGAGGTATTGCTCAATTATGCGGAAGCTTGTCTTCAGACAGGCGATCAGGACGAAGCTAAGAGATATATCAATATGATTCAGGAGCGCGCTGGTTCAAAGACCATCAGCCAAACAGTAGATATGGATGTACTGAAGAAGGAGAAGTCTTACGAGCTCTGGCTGGAAGGCTGCCGCTGGTTCGACGTGATGCGTTGGAAGGATGACAAGGCTATCGAGCGCCTGAAGAATGTAGGCTCTGACTGTCCTCATTTATTCGATAAGTTGTTCCGTGCACCTAAGGCTGATGACCGTAAGGTTACCTGGGAACATGGTGAAGAGGCAAACAGCCGTTTCTATACCGTATCTACCAGTGCTGCCAAGGATGCCGGTTTCACGGTAGGTTTCAAGAAGGGCAAGCATGAGTTCTTCCCTTATCCACAGACCGTGATGGATAAGAATCCTAACCTGGAGCAGAATCCTGGTTGGTAATCATGAAGTTGTTTTAAAATAAAACGTTTTAAGTTTAAAGAACTATAGATTAGTTTGATAATTAGGGGGTGTTTTGAAAAGAAGCACCCCCTTTTTTCTTCTTTAAGGGAATTGTCTCTTCGCTTTCATGCATCTGAGTGGCCGTTATCAGATTATCGAACCTCAATAGAATGAATAGTATATGTACAACTTTTTTAATAAAATAGTTAGATTGTTTTGTTTATGTGTATTCCTTTTTGGGCATTCCTCTGCGGATGCCCAAAATAGGAATTTACCAGCAGACATCAATCCTTATTTCGGACCAGTCGGCAAGCTGGCAGTCATGCCTAATGCGGCTGGCTTTATTCAGAGATGGTTGCTCTTGGAGCCAATCTCTGTGCCGGTCAAGAGCAATGTCGTTTTTACTGATTCTTATCTGAAGGAGATATTCCATACGCAGTATTTCCCTAAACAGATGGAAATAGTTCCTAAGGATGGAGCCATCGTGAAGGTGGGAAAGGAAAAACTGAAATGGCATGCGCTGGATAGTAAACTGTTTAATGTGAAGCTCTTCCGTTTCGCTACTTCGTTTAAGAAGCCCAAGTATGGTGTCTTGTTCTGGGTGGTTACCGTTATAGATTGTCCTGAGGAGATGAAAGACGTCCGCTTGTCTGTTGGCTCGAATGGTGCTTCCATGTGGTGGCTCAATGGTGAGGAGGCGGTGATGCTCGAAGGCGACCGAAGGATGGTTCGCGATGATGTGGTTTCTAAGAAGCTTACCTTGAAGAAAGGTAGAAATATCCTTCGTGGTGCAGTCATCAATGGTCCTGGTATGAGTGACTTCTGTGTTCGATTCATCGACGGACAGAGCAAGCCTGTCAGAAACTTGTCTATTCAAGTGAAGTAGTGCAATCAATAAAGAAAGTTATGAAACAGAACAATATATTTTTCAGATATTTTAGCCCGGTTGCTGTTCAGCAGAAACTTTATGCCGCTGCTTTGGTTGCCTTGTTGTCTTCATCTGCTTACGAGGCAGAAGCCCAGGTTGGCGAACCTTTCATTCATGATCCTTCTACCATTGCCCAGTGTGATGGAAAGTATTATACCTTTGGAACGGGTGAAGGTGGAATCTGGTCGGAGGATGGCTGGACCTGGCAGGGTGGTGCTGTTCGTCCCGGCA
>OHWJ01000078.1_pt1 | contig 23509 bp, 16 predicted proteins | sample 1579691 | NCBI WGS metagenome assembly OHWJ01 (sample SAMEA3882537, study PRJEB24775) | human gut metagenome | biome: human-associated habitat; feature: intestine environment; material: feces | place: Netherlands | collected 2009/2010
CGGCACAGTTGAGAGATTGGAGCAGAAAGTCGATGAACTTTCTGCTTCACCAAAGAACGCAGGAACGGAAACGGCTCCTGCGAGCAGTGACACGACCAAGTTGGAGAAATTAATCATTGCTATGTTTGGCAAGGAAGAGGAAGTCAGAGGTAAAATATCCAAGTTAAGAGATGCCATTGCTGTTTTTGCAGACCTTATCAAGGTTGAACTTTGCAAAAATGAGCAGCGAAGCAAGCTCTTGGTTGATGCCGTCAAGCAGATGAGACAAGAGAATGATGTTTCCTTAAAGGTATTGCAGGACAAACTTGAAGTGATGAACAATTCATCTCAAAAGAAGGTAGTCACCCATCGCTTTGAGCCAACTTCAAAGTATATTCTTCTTTTCATTGGTGGCTTGGCTCTTTCCCTTGTCCTCTCCATTTGGGGCAATCTCACCCAATGGCGAGAGCACCAAGATTGGGAGGAGGCAGACTTGAAGTATCGGGCATTGAAGATGGTGCTTCCATCTGACGACCCGAACATTCGTTACATCGAAAAACATTTCAATGTCCAACGAGACGAAGACATAATTGATAAATTAAGAACCCAAGTTGATGTGTATGAAGATTCCGTCTATCACTACCACAAAATGATTGAGATTGCATTCTATAAAGATAGTGTAGCAAGACAACTTATTAATGAATCAAATAGAATAAAGATGCAGGTAAACCGTAAAAAAAGTAAGTGAAAATGTTGTTTTAGCGTTATTATGCAAAGTATAATCACGTACAACATACGTTTTTTAATGTAGTTTAAATATTCTCTGAAAATTACTTTGTTTCAAAAAATCTTCATACCTTTGCACTCGGAATACAAAAAGAGGAAAATAATTGCAGTTTGCTTTCCTTTTGATGCAATTGTTCCAATAACCTTTGCACAAGGTTGATACAGCCCCGTCTGGGTAAAAAGGCGTAACTTCTAAGACACGTAGATTCCTAGGAAGTTAACAGTTTGTTTAATTTTAAAACAGAAAATTAGGGACAAAGAAAAAGAACTTCTTTCTAAAGTAATAATGTTTAAAGTAGAATAATATGAGAAAGTATTTTGAATTACTAATAATGTTCTTAGGGTTATGCCCAATGCTGATGGCACAGAACATTCAAGGGGTTGTGACAGACACAAAAGGTATGCCGATTTCATTTGCCAATGTTGTGGAACTGTTACAAGCAGACTCTTCTTTCATTAAAGGAACGGTTAGTAAGGAAGATGGTTCTTTCATGCTTGAAGGCGTAAAGAGTGGCAATGTCATTCGAGTTTCTCTCATCGGTTATGAAACACAATATATAAATTATACGGGGCAAACTACCGTCACCTTAAAACTTCAGGAAAGCACCAACATGCTTGGCGAGGTTGTTGTCAAAAGTTCGTTGCCAAAGACCGTGCTGCGAGGAGAGGGAATGATAACAAATATAGAAGGCAGTGTATTGGAGAAAACTTCCAATATGGAACAGTTGCTTTCACGCATTCCTAATGTGTCTGCCAAAGATGGGCAGATAGAAGTGTTTGGTCGTGGAACACCTGTAATATTTATCAATGGTCGGAAGATGCAAGACCAAATGGATTTGCAACGTTTGCAACCAAGCAACATAAAGAAAATTGAAGTAATCAACAACCCTGGTGCACGATATGATGCCAGTGTGAAGAGTGTCATACGCATTACCACAAAGAAGACGCAGGGCGAAGGCTTCAGCTTTGACAACAAAACTACGTTTTTGGTCAATGAGGAAAAACGCTTGAGCTCATACGAATCGTTCCAAGGAAATTATCGAAAAGGAGGATTGGATGTCAATGGGTTCTTGTATGGTGCATATGCTCACACTCCAGAAAACAAACAGGTGACGCAATATTCATACATCACAGATACTTGGCAGCAGAATATGAACGTCAATCAGGAATTCACTAACATCAACCCATACGCACGCTTGGGGGTAAGCTATATGCTTGGCGAAGAAAGCAATTTGGGTGCCAGCTTCAGCTACAATCGTTTGGCAAAGGATAAGGGCGAAGGAACTCAGACGTTCAATATAATGCAGAACAATGTACAGAAGGAATCTTCAACCGTTGATTATCTGAGTCCAGGTCAGTCAACGACTTATTCCGCCAATGCTTATTATGTTGGCAAGATAGGAGGGCTGAATGTGGATTTCAATACAGATTATTATTGGTATGGCAAGAAGCAGTGGATGGACTTACACGAAACAGTGCTTGACGAATATCGCCAGACAGAGACGGAAAAGTCTGATGTCTGCTCTTATCGCAACAATCGCAACTATTTGTTGGCATCCAAACTTGTCCTCAGTATTCCATTGTTGAACGGCACTTTTTCGTTGGGTGGTGAATACAGTCATGTGAATCGAAAAAATCACTACCAGGTGGAGCCAGAAGTGGTTGATAACGAGAAAGAGAAAGTCAAAGAGTCAATGACGTCGGCGTTCGTTGACTATAGCCGTAGTTTCGGGCAACTGACGATGCAAGCAGGGCTTCGCTATGAATACATCGACTTTGACTATTATAACAATGAATTGTATATAGCAGAACAGAGCAAGACTTACGGCAATTGGTTTCCGTCTTTGGCTCTCTCGCTTCCTGTTGGCAAGACACAGATGCAACTGACGTATGCCACTGACATCTATCGTCCAAGCTACAACGAGCTTAGAAGCGGTGTGCAGTATGACAACCAATACACATACGAGTCGGGCAATCCATTCCTCGTTCCTTCAATTACACACAATCTTACCTACGGACTCTCTTGGGAATGGCTCAATCTGCAATTGGTTTATTCGCATATCTCAGATGAGGTTTGTACGATGACGCAGACTTATCGTGGAGATCCGATGAAGTCACTCGCTCGCCCAGAGAACATCAATAGCTACAACTCTTTCCAAGCAGGCCTGACGCTGAACCCTACCTTTGGCATTTGGCATCCAACATTGGAAACAATGCTCTTTAAGCAATGGCTCAAGATGAATACGCATGTGGGCAATAAGCTTGACAATCCTGTGGCAGTTTTCCAACTTACCAATGCGTTTGACTTCAAGTTGCTGACGGCTTCACTTGTAATGACCGCACAGACCGAAGGTAATATGGGTAACAAATTTATCCGCCAAGGCTATTTCAATACAGACCTGTCACTCTACAAGTCGTTGCTCAAGAATCGCCTTACGTTGACACTTGACGTTTCAGATGTATTTGGAACGGGGAATCAACATCGCACATTCTATTCAGGTGTGCAAAGAACAATGTTATATGACCTGAATTCCACAAGTACCATTACCTTTAGCATCCGCTATCGCTTTAACGCAACGAACAGCAAGTATAAAGGAACTGGTGCAGGTCAATCTCAAAAGAACAGAATGTAAAGTCATAAAACTAAAGCTTCGGAAAAGAATAAAAATCAACTTGTTGCAAACAGAAAGTTTCTTAAAATGAAAACATAGAAAGTTAATTTTTAATATAAATGATATGATTTTTCCTATGATACGTCAACATGAATTTTATGGCTACAGCCACAGTGAGCACACAGGGACAAAATACCCCAATGTTGCAACAGTACATGAAAGCCGATGTGAGAATCATCGTCAGTAATAAAACGTTATGGCAACAGGTATTCGGATAAACTATATCCGAATACCTGCTGTTTGTTTTTGGATGCATATTGTGTTGGTAAGCACCAGATTTTATGCAAAAGTTCTAAATTCCTTGAATTTCTCCTAGCGAGTTATGGGATATTTAGAAAAATATCGTATCTTTGTCCCCGAATTAAGGCGTTCTTTGCATATTGCAAAATACAGAAACGAGCAGAAGTCCGCTCGTTTCCATATTGTTACCTATATTATAAAGGCAAACGCCTAACTTCTTGATATTCAACCAAAGTCCAATTTAGTGTGAGTTAGTTTTGTTAACAAATTAATGCAAAAAGTCATTTTATATACAAAAGAAAAATTGATTTTTTCTTGGTTGATTCGAGAAAAAAGGCGATAGGAGTACTAAATCTTATTGATTCAAGAGTTAGTACACCTATCGCCTTTTTTGAGTATTCCAAGATAAGCTCTATGAAAAGAGACTTACTTGATCTTCACGTCTATCTTAGTCTTGGCTGCATCAGCGCTGGAGCCACCAACAAATACCTGATAAGTGCCAGGAACCACACGGATGGTGTTGGTCTGGGCATCCCAACCCTCGAAACTCTTGCAAGGAAGATCGATGCTTACCATCTGGCGCTCGCCAGCCTTCAAAGACACACGCTTGAATGCCTTGAGACTCTTGATAGGTCCATCCACATCATCCACACGCTTGATATAAACCTGCGCAACTTCGGTACCCTCACGCTTACCCGTATTCTGCAAGGAGAACATCAGTTTGTAATCAGCAGCCTTGCCGTCACGCTTCCTGCTCTTCACCTGCATCAGGGTAGGCTTGCCATACTCGAAAGAGGTATAACTCAAACCGTAACCGAATGGGAACAAAGGCTCACCCTTGAAATAACGATAGGTACGATTCTTCATCGTATAATCGAGGAAATCAGGAAGATCGTTCACACTCTTATAGAAGGTAACCGGAAGCTTGCCCGATGGATTCACCTCGCCAAAGAGAACCTTGGCTACAGCCTCACCACCCCGTTCACCAGGATACCATGCCTGAAGGATTGCCTCGGCATTTTCCGTCTCAGGAACCATGGCGATGGCACATCCAGAACAGTTGACAAAGACAACACGCTTGCCTGCCTGATGCAGCATGGCGATGACCTGGCGCTGAGCCTTCGGCAACTCCAGGTCGGTTCTGTCGCCGCCCTTGAATCCCGGTTCCTCAATCTCAAGCTGTTCTCCCTCCAGGTTTGGAGAGATACCGCCTACGAATACCACGGCATCCGCATCGTCCACCTCTGCCAAAATCTGCTCGCTGGTAGGCTTCAAAGTCTTCAGGATATCAAACTGCATCACAGCCACATCTTCCTTCTGGGTATAATCTACCTGAATCTTGACCGGCTTGCCTGCTTTCAGAGAGAGCGGTTTGATGATAGGCGCCACACGGCCCCAGCACTCCCTCATGTTCACGATGGTATCGCCATCCACTATCAGGCGGCAACCGTCATCAATACCCATATTGATGGTAAGATCCTCATCCCTGTCAGGAGTCAACACTCCCTCATAGCGGGCAGAGAAATGAGTAAGATTCACACCCGGCGCAAACACGGTGTTACCACCATTGCTCAGCTTGATGGCTGTCTTCATCACATCCGTAGCCACCGGCTCACCCTTCTGTTCCTGATTGTTCCAGTAGGTGGCCTTCATTCCCTCACGGAAGAGGTTGAAACGGCTTTCCTGCACCTCGTTTCTTGTCAAGGTACAAGCCGGAACATACTTCACCTCTGCCCCCTTCATATAGTTGCGGATGCCCTGGAGGATGGTGGTAGAACTGGTAGGATAACCCGAATAGTTGCCTCGCAGCATGATGGAGTCATTGGCATTAGGTCCCATCACCACAATCTTCTGATTGCGGTTCAAAGGCAGCAGCTGGTTTCTGTTCTGAAGAAGTACGATGCCTTCTTCAGCTATCTTCTCAGCCAGATCCTTATGAGCCTTGCAGGCGATGACGTTCTCAGGAATCTGAGTCCATGACACGGTTTCATCCTTATCAAAATCGCCGAGCTTGAAACGAGCCACCAGCAGGCGTTTCAGACTCTGGTTTACCTTATCTTCATTGATCATTCCCGCCTTCACAGCTTTCGGAATGGTGCGATAGGCGCTGCCGCACTCCAGATCGGTACCGGCATTCACAGCCTGGGCAGTTGCCTCGGTAGCAGTCTTTGCCGTACCGTGATAGCCCGGCATATAGAAATCGTTGACTGCTCCACAATCGGAAGTAATCAATCCCTTGAATCCCCATTCTTCTCTGAGAATCTGGCGCTCAAACTTGGCGTTGGAACAGCAAGGAGCACCATCTATACGCTGATAGGCACACATCACCTCAGCCACATGTCCATCCTGTACCAGCGACTTGAAGGCAGGGAGATAAGTCTCCCACAAATCCCGGGCTGGCAGATTCTCCAGATTGAAGACGTGGCGATTCCACTCCGGACCGCTATGCACGGCAAAATGCTTGGCACAAGCCAGTGTCTTGACATACTGGGGAGCCTTAGACTGATCGGAAGCCGGAACGCCAGGAGCCGCCAGCGGTTTGCCGTCAAACGACTGTCCCTGCAGACCATTCACTACGGCGAGTCCCATACGTGTAGTGAGATAAGGATCTTCGCCATAAGTCTCCTGTCCGCGTCCCCATCTAGGATCACGGAAGATATTGACATTCGGAGTCCAGAAGCTCAGACTCTGATATCTCTTTACATTACCCGACTTCTTCGCTACCTGCGCCTTGGCTCTCGCCTCATCGCTTACGGCAGTAAACACCTGATAGAGCAAGGCATCATCCCAGGAAGAAGCCATGTGCATGGTGATAGGGAAAACCGTGGCATATCCGTTGCGTGCCACGCCATGCAGCGCCTCGTTCCACCATTGAAACTGAGGGATACCCAGTCGGGAGATGGCAGGCGAAGCATCCATCATCAGCTTCGTCTTCTCCTCCAGGGTCAGGCGTGAAAGCAAGTCATTGGCTCTTGCCTCGGCAGAAAGGTTAGGGTTCTGATAAGGCAACAGCTGATTGGCTGGCTGTTGGGCGTGAGCTGAGAGCACCAGAGCGGACAGCATGGCCAATGTAAGTATTTGTTTCTTCATAACTACTATTGTTAGTACGTAAATATTATATAGATTCGTTTTAATATGCAAAAATACATATTTTTCCTGAATTCAGAGATAGATGAAGTGTTAAAAAGCTCAACTAGTTTCCATTTTTATGTGATTACTTCCTAATTTTTCGATTCATTTAAACAATTAAGCCCTTTTTCCTTGCTGATTCCAAATATTAGTGCTAACTTTGCACTCTGAAACAACACTATCTTTTTAGAAGACAAAGATACAAGTAAGAAAGATACAACAAGACAGTAAGATTGCAATGACATGGAAAAGATTCTAATAGTTGAAGACGACATCGCATTTGGAACCATGATTCAGACATGGCTCAGAAAGAAGGGATTCGAGGTGGAGAAAACTACTTCGGTCAAGGCCGCCATACAGGTTTGCGAGAAGGCAGAAAGAGGATTCGATCTGGTATTATCAGACCTCCGCCTTCCCGATCACGACGGCATCTTCCTGCTGCAATGGATGAGAAAGCATGGCGTGCAGGTGCCTTTCATCGTGATGACCAGCTATGCAGAAATTCAGAATGTGGTGCTCGCTATGAAATCAGGTGCTACCGATTATGTGGCAAAACCTTTCCATCCGGAAATCCTTCTGGATAAGATCAAGGAAGCAATCAAGACTCCGAAAAAACAGGATTCGAATGCAACCTCAGCAGATAGTCAGCGTTCCACAGACACAAATTCTACTCCTACAGACGCAGCACCTGGCAAGCAGGCAGGAAACCAGGCATCATCTGCCAATGGGGATGTACCCAAATACCTGGAAGGTGAAAGCGAGGCTTCACGCAAGCTCTACAGTTTCGTTTCGCTGGTGGCCCCTACCCCTATGTCGGTACTCATCCTGGGTGCCAGCGGTACAGGTAAGGAATATGTGGCTAGAAGAATCCATGAACTCAGCACAAGAGCCAATAAACCTTTCTTCGCACTCGACTGCGGTGCCATCCCTAAAGAAGTGGCGGCATCAGAATTCTTCGGTCATGTGAAGGGATCGTTTACGGGAGCTGACCAGGACAAGAAGGGCGCTTTCGAGATTGCCAACGGAGGAACTCTCTTCCTCGATGAGATGGGAAACCTGAACTATGAAGTACAGGTACAGCTGCTCCGTGCCCTCCAGGAAAGAAAAATCCGTCCAGTAGGAAGCAACAAGGAAATAGATATCGATATCCGACTGGTATGCGCTACCAATGAGAACCTGGCTCAACGCGTGGCAGAAGGCAACTTCCGTGAAGACCTCTACCACCGCATCAATGAGTTTACCATCTACATGCCGGAGTTGAAAGACCGTGGTGCCGACCTCTTCCTCTTTGCCGACCTCTTTATCAAGCATGCCAACAAGGAGCTGAACAGAAATGTGGAAGGACTCGACGGCAAAGCCAAGGAGCGAATTGCCGCCTACAACTGGCCGGGCAACCTGCGAGAATTGAACAATGTGATGAAACGAGCTACCCTGCTCGCCACCGGAAGATACATCGGAGTAACCGAACTGGAACAGAGTATGGCGCATATCCAGCCGCAAGCCCCTACCGCCCTGCACGATGAGGAAACGGAACTGCAGAGAATAGAAGCTGCGCTGAAAGCAGCAGGTGGCAACAAGAGCAAGGCTGCACAATTGCTCGCCGTAGATAGAAAGACACTCTACAATAAGATGAAGAAATACGGTATCTGATGACCATTCCCCAACTTTTTGGGGAATAATTCCACACTTGTTCCACAGATTCCACAACTCTGAGAATTGGCACAAAGAGAAGCTTTAACTGATTATCAAGCACTTACATCATTTCATACTCTTTTGGCACGCAGATTGTAATATTAGATTGTGTAATAACAAACATAATATTCACAATAAAAAAAACAAAAGATTATGAAAAAGTTAGTTTTCGCAGCTATCGCTGCCATGGTTATGGTTTCAGTGAGCAATGTATTCGCCAGCAACAAGATGGCAAGTGTATCATCAGTAGCTCCAGTTGACACAGTAGCTCCAGCAGACACAACAGTAGAGAAAGAGACACCAGCTGAAACTCCAGCAGAGACTCCAGCAGACTCTACAGCAACAGATTCTACTGTAGCAGAGTAATATCACCTTTAAAAAATAGTAATTAACTGAGGAAAAGATAGAATAACACTAGTAATTACGCGTCGCTTTCAATCAGGCAGGAGACTAATGATAGAATTCATTGGTCTCCTGACTTGTTTTTAGCCCTTTTGTTTTCTAATATCATTTTTTTGCATTAACTTTGCAAACAAATATCTATTGAGCAAGATATCAGTCTGCTCATCAATTTTAAACGATTTCTCATGCACAAGAACAATATTCCTCTCAAGGTAGCCCTCGGATATAGCGCCATTGCCATTATCATGATTCTGGCAATCAGTCTGGTGTATAGCAACACCAAGAGCATCAATGCCATCAATGAAGCTTCGCGCGAGTATATCCAGAAAAGGGGTGCCGCCGATAGTACCATCTCTTCCCTGCTCAAAGAGGAGCAGAGAAACCTGAAGCAACTGTCTGATGTCATGGCAGGAAGACCTACCCAAAACTATCTGCAGAATAAGGTGAAGAATCTGAATACGGGAAAGGATTCCATACTGGTTCACTCCAAGGCACCTCAAACCCACGAGGCGAAGAAGACTACGGTAGAGGTATTGAAGACCCGAAGGGGATTCTTCCGCCGACTCGCCGATGCCTTCAAGAAGGAGCACGCCGAAACCTTGAGCGTAAAACAGGACAGCAACCGGGCTGTCATCGATTCTGTTACCACCCCAGTAAACGTGGCGGAAAACGTGGCAAACATCCTAGAACAGATAGACAAGAAGGAGAAAGTGGAAACGCAAGACCACAAGCAGAGCATCAATAAGGAGATGGAAGAGCTGAAGATGGTGAGTGCCAAACTCGCCCTGCGCTCCGCCAAACATCTGAGCGATGTACACCAGCGTGAAAAAGACAATATGCAGGAAGCCATCAAGAAGGCGATGGAAGCAAGAAAGCATCTGTTGTGGCAGATGGAACTGCTCGCCATCGTAGCCTTCTTTGCCATCGTCATCATGATCTGGTTTATCTGGCGCGATGCCAGAAAGGAGCGTATCTACAGGGAAAACCTGGAGGCTGCCAATGAGGAAATCCAGCGTATCATGAACCAGCGCGAGCGCCTGCTCCTCACCATCACCCACGATATCAAGGCGCCAGCTGCCTCTATCTCGGGCTTCATCGATCTGATGAAAGATTACGTCAGCAATCCTCAGGGCATCGAATGCCTCCAGAACATCAAGAACTCTGCCGCTCATCTTTCACATCTCGTTGCCTCGCTGCTCGATTATCATCAGTTGGAGAACGGACTGATGAAGGTTCAGCCTACCTCTTTCTCACCGGCACAACTGGTAGCAGAATCGGTAGAGGGAATGAAATTGCGGGCAGAAGAGAAAGGATTGGAGATTTCATTCGAATGCAAGATGAAGGGGATGGGAACTTCGGATTCTTCGGAAACTTCGGATTCTCCAATGAAGAAGAAATTCTTCCGTGCCGATGCCTTCCGCATTCGCCAGATATTGGATAATCTGGTAAGCAACGCCATCAAATATACCGACCAGGGCAGCGTCACCATCCAGGCACAGGTTTCAGAAATCCTGGGCAAGCCTACGCTTACCCTGAGCGTAAAGGATACGGGAAAGGGAATGACCGATGAGGAGAAACAGAAGGTGTTCCAGGCGTTTACGAGATTGAAGAGCGCCCAGGGCATCGAGGGTACCGGTTTGGGATTGTCCATCACTCAGGAACTGGTTTCGCTGCTTGGCGGAGAAATCATCCTCCACTCTACCCTGGGCAAAGGTTCTACCTTCATCGTCACCATCCCTATCGAACCAGCACCAAAGGAGGAGGCTCAGGAAATGGTTCCATCAGAAGTCAATCATGATTTTTCTCTCGATTCTGCTCAAGATAAGGAAGGACAGAATTCCGGCAGCCATCAGGTTACTGATATAAAGAAGAAGCCGGAATTTGCCAACCACAAGATTCTGATTCTGGATGATGACAAGCTGCAGCTCCAGCTTCTCCAGGAGATGTTGCGCCGCATCGTAGGCGACACCTGGCAAGTATTCGCCTGCAACCATGTGATGGATGCCCTCACCACGCTGCATAACGAGCAGCCAGCCCTAATGCTGATGGATATCGAAATGCCCGAGATGAACGGCATGGATATGATTACCCACATCAACCATACCCAGATGATGGTGGTGGCGATGACGGCTCACGACACAAGCATTCTGGAACAGCTCCAGAAAGCAGGCTTCAATGATTGCCTGTTCAAGCCATTCAGTATGGAGAAGCTATCCGATATTCTGGGAATAGAGTCCCAGCCTCAACTGGATGCCCAGTCTGAAACTCCATCCCAGCCAGATTTATCATCCCAGCAGAAATCCAAGCCTCAGCTTGATTCTTTCCTCGCTTTTGCCGGAGGCGATGAAGAGGCGGCAAAGGAGATTCTCGATACCGTGAAGCAGGAACTTGCCGCACACATCGAGAACCTGAAAGAAGCCATAGAAGAGGAATCCTTATCTACCGACCGCATAGGAAAGGCGGTACATAAGCTTCTCCCTATCGCCACGATGATTCAGATGGAATGCCTTGAAGAACTCAAGGCGCTGTCACCAGAATACATCGGCGAGATAAAAGAAGCCGAGATCAGAGAAAAGCTGAAGACTGTGATTACGACCTTATCTGCTGCGGTGTCAGACCTGTATGCTTCTTGAAATATCGGCAGAAGAAACTGACGTCGGCGAAATGAAACTCCCAGGCCATCTCCTTGATGCTTTGCGTAGTTCGCTTAAGGTGCATCTTGAGCTGCAGAATCACGTATTGGTCGATGATGGTCTTGGGGGTATGCCCCGTCACCTGACTCACAATGTTGGTGAGATATTTAGAAGAGATATTCATCTTTTCGGCATAATAGTTCACATCCCTTGATATCTTGTAATCCCTCTCCAACAGCATCATAAACCGATTGAACAGTTCTCTTACACGATACGATTTTACCTCATCTGGTCGGTATTGCGGATTGCGCTGAAGATACTCATGAAAACCAATGAAGAATGCCTTCAACTGGCACAATACCAACTGCGAGATGCAGGTACACTCCGACTGGTCGAAATATACCTTCAATAAGCCAAACATCCCATTGATGATGTTTGTCACCACGGGGGTATCCTGCCGACAGCGGTCTTTCCGCAAGGAAGAATACACCGTCTGCTCCAGCTGCAAGCTTGCTTCACGAAGCAAGGAAGGATTATATTTCAGGATTTCGGCCTGGAAATTGTTCGCAGTTTGAGGGGATTTGAAATCCCCGTTTTCAGTTTCTGGGGATTTGCAATCCCCGTCAACCTTCAATTCTACTACATCATTCGGGAAGAGCGTAATCACCGCCCCCTCATAAAGTTCCCAATCCTTATAATTCACATTCAGCATCGCCTTTCCTTTTCGGCAAATCAATATTGCTCCGTAAGTCAAAACTTGCGGACCCTCCTGCCATTCCTCCAAACCAGAGAGGAAAAGACTTGCTTCCTGCTGACTGCTTAATTCTGATAATTCCATCTACACCTTATTATATATAGAGTTATTATATCTCTTTATTCCTATTTCGGTTGCAAAATTACACAAAATATGTGATATAAAAGAACTATTATTCCCAAATCGTCCATCCGCCGCGAAAAATTTAAAGTGATTGTTCGCCCAAAACTCCGTACCTTTGCACCCGAAATTCAAAAAGTAATGATCAATGATTAAGAACATCTTATTTGTAAGCCTTCTGCTTGCAGGAGGAACCCATTGGGCTTCGGCTCAATCACAAACCACCGTAGGAGCGGCTGCTTCCTTGCCCGTCAGCAAGAAAGAAAATATGACCATCAGCCAGCTCTTCCAGAAGGTGGAGGATAACAGCAAGAGCCTTCGCACTTCATTATCAGGAGTAGAAGCAGCCCACCTCGGCATCGAAGCAGCTAAAAGCAAGAAACTGCCCGACCTTGATGCTTCCCTCTCATTCAGCTATATCGGCAATGCGCTGATTACCGACCGCGACTTCAGCAACGTTCACGGCTTGAAATCTCCACATTTCGGCAACAACTTCGCCTTCCAGGCACAGCAGGTGGTTTATGCCGGTGGAGCCATCAACGCAGGCATTAAGCTCGCCGAACTCGGAAAGCAGCAGGCAGAGGTAGGCGTGAAACTCACCCGACAGCAGATTCGCTTCATCGCCCTGGGGCAATATCTCGACCTCTATAAGATAGACAACCGCATCAAGGTGTATGAAAAGAACATCGAGTTAACCCGCCAGCTCATCGACGACATCAAGGAGAAACAGACGCACGGCATGGCGCTGAAGAATGACATCACCCGATACGAACTCCAGATGGAAAGCCTCAAACTCGGTCTGACGGCGCTCCGAAACAACCGAAGCATCCTGAACCATCAGCTTTGCAATATCCTCGGAATGAACCAGGGAAGCCTGAAGGAAGAGGGAAGCCAGATGAACCAGACAAGCCAGGAGATTCAGATTATCCCCGATGCCACTATCGCCGACAAGACCTACGGCAAGGAGGGCGAGGCTTACTGGCAGACAGCAGGCACCCTGAATTCCCCACTCCTGGAACAGAGCAACAACGCCATCCGCATCGCCGAACAGAAAGAGAAGATAGCCAAGAGCGATCTTCTGCCAAAGGTAGCTTTCGTTGCCGCTGACAACTTCGACGGACCTATCCTCTTCGAATTGCCACCTGTTGATAAGAACCTCAACGTCTGGTATGTGGGGGTAGGCGTGAAATACAGCCTCAGCTCTCTCTTCAAGAGCAACAAGCGCATCAAGCAGGCTGCCGTAGAGACCCGACAGGCTAAAGAGGCACATGCCGTTCAGGCAGAGCAGCTCAACAATAATGTGCAGGCTGCCTACGTGCAGTATCAGCAAACCTATGTAGAACTGGAAACGCAGCGAAAGAGCGTAGAGCTGGCACAGCAGAACTACGATGTGATGAATGCCCGCTATCTCAGCCAGCTCGCTCTGGTTACGGATATGGTGGATGCCTCCAACCTCAAGCTCAATGCCGAGCTCAGCGAGGTGGATGCCCGCATCAACATCGTCTATGCCTACTATCGCATGAAGTACGTGGCAGGAGAAATTTAGAAACAATAAAATAAATAAAGCAATGAACAAGAAGATTATCAAGAGAATATATAATGTAGTGATTATCCTCCTTTTTCTGGGAGCTATCGGCTGGTGCTTCAGCCATTTCTATCATGGCAGCGATGTGGCTTACACAGATGATGCACAGGTAAACCGCCATATCACCCCTATCAATACCCGTGTGCCGGGATTCATCAAGGAGATTCGTTTCAACGACTATCAGCACGTAAAGAAGGGCGATACTCTTGTTATCATCGAGGATGCTGAGTTCCGCCTGCATGTAGCTCAGGCAGAGGCAGGCTTGCGTGGATCCAAGTCAAGTTCTTCGGTAGTTACTGCCAGCATGGGCACCACCAATACCAATGTACAGACAGCTGCTGCCGGCATCGAGGAGGCTCGTGTGGATATGATGAATGCCAAGCAGGACTTCGACCGCTTTGCAGCCCTGATGAAGAAGGATGCGGTAACCCGTCAACAATACGACAATGCCTATGCCCGCTATCTGGGAGCCAAGGCGCGTTATGAGCAGGCAAGCAGCCGCAAGGCTAGCGCCGCATCAGTTCGCAATGTGCAGACCCAGCAGCTCGGCGGTTCCCGTGCCGGAGAGAACGTGGCTGAGGCACAGCTCAATCTGGCTCGCCTGAATCTTTCCTATACCGTAATCGTGGCAACCTGCGATGGCGTGATGGGAAGAAAGGATATTCACGAAGGCCAGTTGGTACAGCCTGGTCAGTTGCTGGCTCGCATCGTGGATGATAACGATGTATGGGTAGTAGCCAATTATCGTGAGACCCAGATGGACGGCATCACCGTGGGCAAGACTGTAGATTTCACCGCCGATGCCATCCCAGGTGTAGTATTCCATGGCAAGGTAGAAGCCCTTTCTGCCGCAGCCGGTAATGCCTATTCCATGATTCCTGTGGATAATGCCACAGGCAACTTCGTAAAGGTAGAGCAGCGCGTGCCTGTTCGCATCGCCCTCACCAAGGATAATGACCCGAAACAGATAGCCCTGCTCCGTGCCGGACTGAATGTAGAAGCCAAGGTTCGCATCAAATAGAATGTTCTATAAAATATAAACTATAAATTATCAATTATTAATTATATAAAATGCCAGGACCTCCAATGCTTCAGGGACCCTTCCGGGTTCCTTCGTTCAATGGATATATTCCTCGCCGATTACAGCCATGGATTTATCTCCTCTTCGCCTTCATCTTCCTGATGTCGGGCGGTATCTATGGAGGAGCCATGAGCCAGGTGATGGGCGAGTACAGTTTGATGAGAGAAGACGTGCTCATAATCATCATGTTCAACGTGGTGGGCGTGGCGATGCCATTCCCCTTCCTCTTCAAGATGAAGTTCCACTTTACCAACCGCCAGCTCCTGCTGAATGCGGCACTGGTAGTGGCAGCTTGTAATTTCCTCATCATGTGGACCGACTCTGTGCCCCTGATGTGCATCCTCGCTTACATCGCAGGTTTCTTCAAGCTCTGCGGAACCTTCGAATGTATGAGCACCATCCAGTTGTGGATGACCTCCAAGCGCGATTTCACCATCTTCTTCCCCCTGCTCTACTGCATCGTGCTGGGAAATATGTTCCTCTCGCCCTGGGTCACCGAACACCTGATTTACATCTATCAGGATTGGCGCATCATCAACTGGGCGATGACGGGAGCCCTGCTCCTGGTGGCACTCATCGTGTATGTCACCACCCACGACTTCCGCTTCATGACCCCCCTGCCCTTCATCAGTCTCGACTATCTGGGCTGCATCCTGTGGTCGGCATGGATGCTGGAGTTCATCTTCTTCTTCACCTATGGCGAGCACTACAACTGGCTCGATTCGAAGATCATGCAGATGGATGTATTGCTCTTCATCCTTACCGGATATTTCTGCATCCAGCGAATGTTTCACATCCGTCACCCTTACATCGAGCCGGCGGCATGGAAGTATAAGCGACTCATCCCGCTGCTCATTCTCTTCGCCTTCGTAGAGTTCATGGGCAGTACGCCTAAAGTGCTGCAAACCGCCTTTACGGGTGGCGTGCTGCATTTCGGCACCATCACAACCAATGTGCTCAACTTCGTGGAATGGGTGGGTGCCCTTGCTGGTTGCCTCTTCTGCCTATTCTGGTGCAAGGTGCTCTGTCAGAAATACACCCATCTGCTCACAATAGGTGTAGCAACGATGGTATGTTATCCTGTGATGATGTATTTCCTCATCAATCCGGGTCTCAACATCGAGGCACTCTATCTGCCCTGTTTTCTCAGAAGCTTCGGCAACGCCATCTTCTTCTGCATGCTCACCGTGTATCTGGAAGAACTGATGCCGTTCCAGCATTTCTTCATGGGATTGACGATGGCAGGCATCATCCGCAACGGTCCGATGTCGGCGATGTGCTCAGGTCTTTACAGTTTCGGGCTCCGTTATCAGATGGCAGACAACATGTCGCGCGGTTTGCCCTACGATGCCACCAATCTTCTGATGCTCAGCATCCGGAATCTCAATGGCATCACCTGTCTCATCGGCATTGCCGTGCTGATCATCTTCCTGCTCTGGGATGTACAGCCCGTGAGAAGTACCCTGAAGAAGATGCCTTCCTGGAACTTCGTGGGTAAGAGAATGAAGAAAAAGAAAGTATTTGCGAAATAAAACCTAATATCATTACGACTGTCAGTTTCTTAAAAACTGGCAGCCGTTTTTGCTATTCAGCTACCCAAAACAACCCGAATAAGAGAAAAAGCCCGAAGAATCTTTGCTTTTTCAAACTTTATCCGTACCTTTGCAGTATGAAAACATTATTAGACGTTCATACACATACCATAGCATCGGGTCATGCCTTCAGCAGTTTGCAAGAAATGACCATGGCTGCAAAAGAAAAGGGGTTGGAAATACTGGGAATCACAGAGCACGGACCTCATATTCCAGGCACCTGTGATCCCATCTATTTCAGAAACCTGCATTGCGTTCCCCGTCAGCTCTATGGAATCAGGCTGATGCTGGGAGCAGAACTCAACATCCTCAATACCCAGGGCGATATTGACCTCGATGAGGATTACTGGCGCATACTTGATATCCGAATCGCCGGCATTCATAGCCTTTGCTGGCAGGGAGGAACCAAGGAAGAGAACACGCAGGGTGTCATCAACGCCATGCGCAATCCATTCGTGCAGATTATCTCCCATCCTGGAGATGGAACGGCAGAACTGGATTTCGAGGCTCTGATGAAGGTTTCCAAGGAGACGCATACCCTGCTCGAAATCAACAATCACTCCATGGCTCCCATCCGCCACAAGACGGTGGCAGCTCCCAATAACCTGGAACTGCTGGAACTTGCCAAGAAGTACGAGACACCTGTCATCTTCGGAAGTGATGCCCACTTCTCTGCCATGATTGCCGACTACAGCAACATCATGCCGCTGGTAGAGAAAGCTGAGTTCCCGGAAGAACTGATTCTCAACTATCAGCCGGAGAAGTTCATGGCTTATCTCAAGCCTACCCCAGAAAAATAGGAAAAAATCGTTTCACATTTCATTTGCACTACTATGATTATAGAGGAAATTATCAAGTATAACGAGGAATTCGTAGCCAACAAAGGTTACGAAAAGTATCTTACGAGCAAATACCCAGACAAGAAGCTTGCCATTCTTTCCTGTATGGATACCCGCCTGACAGAGCTTCTGCCGGCAGCATTGGGATTGAAGAATGGAGATGCCAAGCTCATAAAGAATGCAGGTGGACTGGTTATCAGTCCATTCGACTCCGCCATGCGCAGCCTCCTGGTTGCCATTTACGAACTGGGTGTAGAGGAAATCATGGTCATCGCCCACTCCAACTGCGGTGCCTGCCACATGAACGGACAGCAGATGAAGGAATTGATGCTCAAGCGTGGCATCCATCAGGATGTTATCGACACCATCGGACTTTGCGGCATCGACCTAGACCATTGGCTGGAGGGATTCCACGACACAGAGGATTCTGTAAGAAATACGATTAATACCATCCGTACTCACCCTCTTGTACCAAAGGATGTCAATCTGCATGGTTACATCATCGATTCCCAGACGGGTAAGCTCACAGAAGTAAAATAGAACTATATAATAATAATGAGAACATCAGCCGGTGATGAAGAAGAAAAAAATAAGATTGTTTTCAATGCTTGATGAACGCCAACCCCATCTGCATCGCCTTTTTCACCATATTTGCCACATTGCTGGCTTGCAGCTTGCTCATCAAGTTGTGGCGGTGAAATTCTACGGTATTGTTGCTGATGTTCAACTCCCGGGCGATGATATTGGTCGAATGTCCCTCGGCTATGTGCTCCAAGACTTCGAGTTCTCTATTAGAGAGATTGACTTGCTCGACATTCTGCTGATTGATCAGTCTGAAAAACTGTTGACTATAATACCCCTTTCCTTCTTCTATCCTGTGCAGAGCAGTGAGAAGTTCCTGCGGGGCATCACCTTTCAAAACTATGGCATCTACATCCTCGTCCATCAGCTGACGTATCGTCCAGATTTCTTCGTGCATCGTATAGACAATGATCTTGGTCTTGGGATGCTTATGGTGAAGCTGCTTGACAAGCAGCAGACCGTTCTCATTACTCAGTTCCAAGTCGATGATAGCGGTATCGATATTCTCCCTGTTAATGATATCCCTGGCAGATAGGAGGCTAGAGGCGGTCTGTACTTTTTTATAGACACCATCTTGCAGGATGAGTGCCCTCAAACCAACCAAGACGACAGGATGGTCATCTACAATAAGGATGCTTTTGCTTTTTTCCATGATGATACAATTTTAAACGTTGTCTATCGCAAACCTAGGCTCGCAGATTATAGTTGAAACTTGAGTTCTACCAGATACTCTTCTCCATTGTTTCTTATATCGAGTTCTGCCTGCAGAGCATCTGCTCTCATCTTCAGGGTATCTTTACCGATGCCAGACTTGCCCTGGCTGATAGGGTGAAGTGGTGACAGATCGTTGATGATGGATATGCTCCCCTGCTTTCCACAGGTATCCAGCGTGACGCTTATCATCTTGCTGTATCCATATTTGATGGCATTGGATACACATTCCTGGATGATGCGGTAGATTTCTATCGCCTTTCCGTCCGGGAGATTCTGCGCATTGAAAGAGGTACTGATGAATGGCTTGACGATGGTTCCGTTTTCGGCTGTTACCGATTGACAGAAGCTTACTATCAGCTCCGCAAGCGAAGTGTTGTCAAACCTAGGTGGTATCAGCTCATGTGAAAGACGGCGTACATCATGTCCCACGTTTTTAAGCAATCTTTCTGCTTCCTCCTTATTGGTCTGCATCATGATATTCACCGCCAGAATATCGTTGCATACTCCATCATGCAATTCCTTGGCCAGACGCTTGCGCTCATTCTCCACACCATTGATATAGGATGTCTTTTCCGACAATTCGGCTCTCTGCCTGTCGAGTTTCCTGCGGTATAGGATGACAAGAATGGCTATCAACAATATGATGAGTGCCAGGATGAGCCATAAGATACGGATATAGAGCGAGCTCTGTTCGTGGTTCATCTTTTCTATCAGCATTTCTTTCTCCAAGGTCTTGTACTTAATGTTGAACTCACTCAACTGCTTGTCGATGTCACTCTGCTTGAGGGAGTCACTTTTCATGTATGCCTTTTGCATTGCCTGGTATGCCTGAGTGTATTTACCCATATTGTTGAGGCATCTGGCCTGTGTGGCGAGAAGCTTGTCTTTAGGCATCGTCAGATTGGTACCCGCCAACCTGCCGATGCTGTCCAGAAGTAGCCATTGCTCAGCGTATTTCTTCTGTTGCCCCAGCAAGTCGGCCTTGATTTCCAATATGCCTAGCACCCCATTGCTCGTAGGTGCCAGATTGCGGCAGGCATCATTGGCGTAAGTGAGATAGAAGGCAACGGAATCGACCTTTCCCAGTTGCAAGTACGACTTGAGCAACGGAGAAAGATATTTGAGGGTCAACACATTATAATTGGTCTGCTTTACCATATTCCACATCGAAGTAAGGCTATTGACGCTTTTCCGGTAATTTCCCTGTCGCATCAGGATAGCACCTTTATTGGCATGGGCAGACAGACGCTCTATGGTATCGTTGATAGCGATAGCTTTAGATTCAGCCTTGTCGGAGTACTCTATGGCTTCCCTGAATCTCTTCTGTTCGTTGAAAAGCACGGAGATACAATTATAGAGATAAATTTCATATTCCGCATTTTCACTTTTGATGGCTTTCTGGATACCCTTCTTATAATAGATGAGCGAGGAATCCAGTTCTCCGATTCTGCGATAGCAGATGCCCATTGCTCCACACATGGCAAGCATACCATCGTAATCTTCAATTTTCTCGGCAAACGGGATACCTTTCTTTCCGATTTCTATGGCTTCTCTCATCTTTCCAAGATCTGTATATGCGGTCAGCTTCTCGCTGGTAAGCCAACTGCGAGTGGTATCGGCACAGTTCATATTGAGTGCGCTGTCTATCAGAAGGATGGCCTGTTTCTTATCACCATCAGCATTATAGTTGACGGCTTCCAGAAACAAGGAATATGCCCGCTTCTCGTCTTTGCAGCTGTCCCGGTGACAAGCGGCCAGAAAAGCGATGAATGATAACAGAAGGAAAATATATGTGGATATGGCTTGTCGCCTGTAATGTATTGTTTGCTTCATTTGCTATTATATTTACGTCATTTGCTATTACTATCATAAATGATTGTCCCTGCAAAGATATGAAAAATAATCGGAAGAGTCATTTTTTCTATTGTTAAAAAAGGTGGCGGCTGTTATTTTTCCGCTCACATGCCCCTTTACCTACGGAAAACCATAGGCTACACACGGTGGTATTCCGTAGAAATGAATATAAATATCCGTTTTTTGCTGCCGGTAGAAACATTATATGGTAATTGTCGCTATCTTTGCATTCAGTCATTCTCTTGTTATACTTAGCATCCCTAAGCAAACGGCGAAATGTAGTAGTAAATTATCAAACAATAAATGTCTAACTTAAATTTTAAGAATTATGCGTAATATTGGTGAAGAAATCTTGTGGGATATTGTGCGTGTTATCAAATGGATAGCCATGCGTGTGCTGTTTCTCTTCGGCAAGTTATTCTCTTTTGCATGGGACAAGGCAAAGGAGAAACAGGAAATGAAGAAAATGGAAGAAAGGGAGCAGGGCTTATGAAATACGTGAAACTATTGTTAGTATTCGCCTTCGCATTGCTTTCGATGGCTGGCTTTGCCGAGAAAGGCGATATGTGGGAGGTGAAAGATGCCGACCTGACGGTGTGGGATTCGCCTAATTATCTTACGAAGTTGGGCATGATGCATCAGGGTGATACTTTTGAGGAAGAAGGTATGAATGGCGATATGATCAGATTCCTCTACAAGGGCAAAACGGCTTATGTGGCTTCTTACTGCTGCCAACGATTTGAGCCGGAACCGGATTCTGATGTTGATGTCGAAGAAGAAATGCCTGCAGCTGCCACACAGCAGGATGCCAAGGAAGACGCCAAGAATGAAAAGACGGAACTGGCTGCCGTTGCCCAACAGAAAGGGAAACAAACCTCTAACGCAGATACCCAGAAAGAGGATATACAAGCACCAGCAGGAACTCAACAAAGCGCCGAAAAGGAAGAACCTGGAGTATTAATGGGCATAGCGTTGCTGCTCCTGTCACTTGTTGGAGGCGCCCTCGGTCTTATCGCCATCGTGTTTACTTTCTTTTATGTTTTCAGATACCAGAAATTGGCTAAGTGGATGAATGGGAAATGTGGCACGGAAGTGATACCTTACAAACGATTCAACAAGTTACTCCTCGTTCCCGTACTGGCAGCATTAGCTACTGTAGTGATTACCATATTGTTTGGATATCTGGCTACGCTGGCAGAACAGGACAGCACTTCGCAGATATTCCTATCGCTGATAGGTGTAGCACTAACCATAGCAACCCCCGTTCTGTGTCTTTGGTACAGATATAAGAAAGACAAGGAACAATATGGCAAGAAGGCAGCAAGCTGGATGATGCTCTATTCTTTCCTCAGTATAGTGGCAATATATCTGATTTGTGTTGTAATAGCCTATATTATTGTGGGAATTGTTGCTGTACTGATTTTTGCCCTGATTGTAAGCCTGGCATTCCCTACAAGATACTATGTTGTCCGCAAGTGGTAGCAGACCTGATTTAAATGACAGCTATATGTAATAGCCCCATTTGACAATGGTATTACTCAAGCAATACCTACTAATAGGGAAAAAGCTTTGAAAATGAGATAGTTTTCAAAGCTTTTTCCTTTTTTCTGGCACTTCCGGATTACCTGCAAAAGTATGTGGATGTGAAAAAGTAATAAAAAGAATTGGGATTTATCCTTTTCTCTTCACCCAAACCTTGTGACTGCCGCTGCCCATAGAACCTATCGGCGAAGTTCTATCGGCGGTGATTTCCTTCAACTCCAGGGAGGCGGCGGTGCGGCTCAGGTTGTTGATGTAGGCATAATCTGAAAGGGTGATGAGACCATTGGCTTCTATCACCTCCAGGGCACGGGCGATGCGCTCTTCCTTGGAATAAAGCTGCTTGCGAATCACCTTTACGCCACCCATATCTCGTTCCAGACCGCGATCGGTTTCCTGCTTCACACTCTTGAGAAATTCAGGAGATGCCTTGAAGTTGATGTCCTTCACTCCCACCTTGCGATACGTCATCTTATCCTCTGCACTCTGCATTTCCGTAGGCTTATCGTCCTCGAAACCGAGGGAGAGGGAGAAGGTGCCGATGCCTTCCAGATTCACATTGTAGCCCATGGAGAGCATTTCTACCAGCATATCAGCCACATCCAGCAACACAGCCTCCGTGGTACTTTCCGAAATTCCACGATGGTAGCCCTGCATCCTCTTGATGAACTCTTTTCTGGATAGTGTCCGGTTGGTCACTATCTTGGGATAAACCTTACGCTTGCCTGTGTTATGAACATCGGGCATCTCTTGCAACTTGTACTTTGTCATGACGATTCCTTTCTTTTAAAGATTGTTATCACTCCTTATTGCAACAGCCACTATACCTAAGTGATTTCTTATTCACCATTCATCATAATGGTTCCCGTCTCTAAGGATAATTGTTACTAACCCTAAGGATAATTGTTACTACCCCTAATAGAAACCTCCGTTCAATAGTATTGAACCTACATTCAAAAGTATTGAACGCACATTCAGAAGTTCTGAACGTACATTCAAAAGTAATGAACGAAAATTTCTACCTGGCAAAGATACAACTTTATCCTATATTAAACAAGACTTTTCCCGAATATCTTCACTTTTCCATTCATAATTCTTTGTTTTTTGACCCTATTTCTTTGCGTATCCCAAATAATTGTGCTAACTTTGTAGTCAGATTGCAAACCAAAGGTCAAAGGATTCCAAACCAAAGCTCAAAGGATTGCAAGCCAAAGACAAAGCAAAAGACTAAGATTAGACATTCTTATGAGTATGAAGATAATAGCAACCAGCGACTGGCACCTGGGCAACCTGTTTCACGGCAACGACCGTCTGCC
>OHWJ01000096.1_pt1 | contig 20444 bp, 14 predicted proteins | sample 1579691 | NCBI WGS metagenome assembly OHWJ01 (sample SAMEA3882537, study PRJEB24775) | human gut metagenome | biome: human-associated habitat; feature: intestine environment; material: feces | place: Netherlands | collected 2009/2010
AGGACCGCCATACTTCAGGGTCTCCACCACCGGCAGCGACTCCACCACGCTCCATTTCATACCATAAGACTCAATGTACTCCTTCAGTTCGTGAATCTTCTCACGAGTCCATACCTCACCCAGAGGCACATCGTGCAGTGCAGTCACGATACCCTCCACACCTATCTGTTTCAGCTGGGCAAGCGTAATCTTATCCTTCTTGCCAAACCAGCGCCATGTTCTTTCCATATATCTTTATATATAATATGTATTTTTTAAATGAATGATTTTGTATCTTGCAGAAACATACTTGCACAAGACCTATCTTGCAGCAACGTACTTGTGCAATGTCTGTCTTACGGCACCCTTGCCGGCGAAGAGTTCCTTCACCATGCCTTCTATCTGCTCGCCGAAGCCAGCCTCGTAGAGATCGAGTCCGAATACATCCTTGCGAGAATAGAGATTCTTCAGGCAAGAGTAGTCCTGATCCGCCTTGCCTACCTCCAGAGGAGCCACGATGGTCTGGAGTTCAGCCAGCAATGGGTCGGAAGATGGCTCAAATGGCTTCAGGTTATCATCCAATGCCTTGAGATAGCGGGCGTAACCTGCCAGCACCAGCGGAATCAATATCAAATTATCCTTGTCGAGACCACGGTCGATATACTTCTTGATGGTCTCACCGAAACGGATAGAGAGTTTCTGACTGGTATCGGTAGCGATGCGCTGAGGAGCATCTGGCATGAAAGGATTAGGCAGACGCTTGTTGATAACGGTGCCGATAAACTCGTATGGGTTCAATACGCCTGGGTCTGTAACCACCGGCATCGCCTCGATATAACCGATCTTCTGGATAAAGGCACGCAGGTCCTCATCTGCCATCTCGGCAGAAATCAGGGTATAGTCGAGCATGCAGCCATAGATAGACATCGCTGTATGCAGCGGATTCAGACAGGTAGTCACCTTCATGGTCTCCACCTCATCCACGGTCTTGCGGGTGGTATAGAGCGCACCGCCCAACTCCAATGGTGGGCGACCGTTGGTATAGGTATCCTCGCATACCAGATACTGCACTTCCTCTGCATTCACGAAAGGAGCGGTAAAGGTATGCTTCTCAGTGATGATGGTATCATTATCCTCAAAACCATCCTCAGCCAGCATCGCCTGCACCTTCTCATGAGGACGAGGCGTAATCTTGTCGATCATAGACCAAGGATAAGTCACCTTCTTGTCATCGTTGATATAATCCAGGAAATCAGCCTCCACGATGCCATCCTTCACCCAGCGCTCGGCATACGCCTTCACGCCCGCCTTCACGTGATCACCGTTGTGAGAGCAGTTATCAGTTGACTGAAGGGTAACCGGCAGCTTGCCCGCCTTGAATCTCTCGTAGAGGAGTGCGGTAAGCTTACCCATGGCGAAGACTGCATCGAGACCACGAGCCAAATCGGCATCATTGAAGGAATACCCCTTCTCAGTAATGGTAAAGGTAACCATCTGCAGACTCGGTGCCTGGAAAATCTGAACCAAGCGAGCCCAATCCTCACCAAACTGCTTGTCAGCCTTCAGACTCTCCGTGATAGAAGCGATGACCTTCTTCTCGATGGTGCCGTTAGACTGGAGGCTCACCAGGAGCGAGAGGTTATGGTAAGGGCGATAAGCCTTGTCGATGATTTCGTAGTCGAAGCTTTCCGCCACGATGACGCCACGGTCGTACTTACCGGTGTTGAGAGCATCGTTGAGGATAGCGGCAGGGAACGCACGGAAGATGTTGCCTGCGCCAAAGTGAACCCAAGTAGGCTCATCGTGAGTCTTCTTGGCAACTGCTGCAATATCATAATGAGGAAGCTGATAACCTTTAGCTTCCCATTCTGCAGCCTGAAAGTTTTCAGAAAGAATGTCGTTCAGTTTCATACTTTTATATTTTTGATGTTGTTTTATGTATTCGGCAGTAAGAATGGGGGATGTTCATTCAAGATACAAAGAAAAACTTTCCATCGGTATGTGTCATACGATAGATGTATTCCGTCTTATCTACATAGAACATATCCTCCTTGCGGATCCGTTCAAATGTCTGAATTCCTATAGGATATAATTTTCTTGCCATACTCAAACGCTATCTAATGAATTGCAAATATACATCAATTCTCCCAAACAACCAAGCATTTCTACGATTTTAACAAAAAAAACAATCCCGGCCTAGAGATTCCATAGAATCTCCGAGCCGGGAACCAGCACCAGCCCCCATGGTAATCAGCATCACGGGGAAAAACGACAGTCCACCCAGCCTTGGTATCGGCGCATGATGCACCTTTCTCTCGTCAGGCATGTCAAATTCACAATACCATGAACTGGGAGACGAATTAGAAAAATCTGCGTTAATTTGGGAACACCTTATTATAATATGATTATTCACGGGAAAAAATATGGGGAAAAGTTTGGAGAATTCAGTTTTTATTGCTACCTTTGTGGGCGATTCTACCAGGAATTTATATTCTAAGAATAGAAATAGAGTAAATAAACAACTTACACATAACATCTTATGGAGAAAAATATATATAAAGGTAATGTACTGATTAGAAGGTTGGTGATCATCGCCGACTTCTTCATCCTCAATTGCTTGCTATTGGGGCTCGTAAACATCGAGTTCCTTCATGTTCCCGCCTACCTGGATTTGAAAACAAAGATTACATTCTTTATAGCAAACGTTGCTCTCGCCATTGGCGAATACAACTACAGTACTATCATTCATATAAGACGAATCGGTTTGCAGCAAGTACTTAAACGTACGCTTTTTCTGACGCTTTGTACTACCGTCTGTTTCATGGTCTTCCTGAAATTCTTCAGTCATGAGGGAGAAATATTTACGTTCGGAATCTACTTCGGCATCTCTTTCTATCTTGCTCTGATCATCAGTCGAATCATCGAGCTCAAGGTTCTGAAATATCACCGTGCCAGAGGTAGAAACAGTCGTACCGTGATTTTCGTGGGTAGCGATCCTGCCGTAAGAGAAATGTACATTACCATGACAGAAGATCCTTCTGCGGGTTATATCGTAAAAGGCTATTATGCCGATGATGACATCGCTGGAGCGCCTCAGAAACTGAAAAAACTGGGTACCATGCAGGATCTTAACAGAATTTTAGAGTCCAAGCTGAACAATACCATCAACGGCTCAGCTTATGGCCTGGATGAGGCTTTCTGCTGCTTGTCGCATGAGGAATCTGACCAGATTGTGAAGATCATGCGTTTCTGTGACAAGAACGTGATACACTTCTATTATCTGCCTCGTCTGTTCGGCGAATATAAGCTGCATCTGGATTCCCATAACTTTATGGGTAAGACGGTTTACACGAACCATCTTGAGCCGCTGTCTTCTGTCTCGAACCGTATTCTCAAGCGTGCCTTCGATATTGCCGTGAGTGGGGTGATCTGCCTCTGTTTCTTGCCTTTCATTCCAATCATCGCGCTGATTATCAAGATTCAGAGTCCGGGTCCTATCTTCTTCCGTCAGGCTAGAACGGGTCTGAACGGCAATACCTTCATGTGCCTGAAGTTCCGTTCGATGCATGTGAACAAGGATTCTGACAAGGCTCAGGCTACGAAGAATGACCCAAGAAAGTTTGCATTCGGCAACTTCATGAGAAAGACGAATATTGATGAGTTCCCTCAATTTATCAATGTATTGAAGGGCGATATGAGTATCGTGGGTCCTAGACCTCACATGTTGTATCATACTGAGGTTTATGGTAGTTTGATTGATAAGTATATGGTTCGCCACTTCTCGAAGCCTGGTATTACCGGTTGGGCTCAGGTAACGGGTTTCCGTGGTGAGACGAAGGAGCTCTGGCAGATGGAGGAGCGCATCAAGCGTGATATCTGGTATATCGAGAACTGGTCGTTCTGGCTTGACATCCGTATTATCTGCCTGACAGCGAAGAGTATTATCTGCCCGGATAAAAACGCTTATTAAAAATGCATTCTTTCGAATGCATTTTTTTGCTTGGCAGATAAAATCATTTTTTCGTTTACTCCTCCAAAGCCTTGATTTGCTTTTTAGGAGTTACACCTAGATTCTTCAGGCTCTCTACCCTTCTCATTACATTGCCGGTACCATCATAAAGCTGCTTTTTCGCTTTATCATAGGTACCGGAGAGACGGGTTATCAAATCGCCGATTCCTGTAAAGGTGTCTTCGAAAGTCGCAACCTTATCATATAGATCGGCTGCCGTCTTCACGATTTTCTCTACATTCTTGTTCTGACGGTCATACTGCCAGAGATTATACGCCAGCTGCAACGCCATCAGGAGATTGCTCGGAGATATGATGATAATCTTCTTCTGATAGGCATAGCGACTCAAATCAGGCTGCTGCTTCATCGCAGCGATATAACTCGTTTCGTTAGGGATGAACATCAGGACGAAGCCGATGGCATCTTCTACCAACTTCGAATAATCCTTCTCCGCTAACTCATCGATGTGCTTGCGCACACTCTGGGCATGCGACTTCATCAACCTCTCCCGCTCCTCATCGGTCTCTGCCGCCAAGGCATCGGTATAGGCGGTGAGAGATACCTTGCTATCTATCACCACGCTCCTGCCTTCCGGGAAGCGGACGATGACATCGGGACGGAAGTTCTTGCCGTTCTCATCCTTGGTATTCTCCTGTATAAAGAACTCCTCGTCCTTTCGCAAACCGCTGTTTTCCAGGATGGTTTCCAATACCATCTCGCCCCAGTCGCCCTGCATCTTGCTGTCGCCCTTCAATGCCTTGGTAAGGTTGGCGGCATCGGAGCCGATCTTCGAAGTCTGCTCCTTCAGACTTGTTACAGCCTGCTGCTGTTCCTGCTGGAAGAGTTTCATCGTAGCCTCGAAGGTACTCTGCAGTTCCTTCTTATTCACCTCGTTCTGGGTCTTGCTCTCTTCTACCGATTTCTTGAAATCGGCAAACTGCTCCTTGATAGGTTTCAGGAGTTCATCCATCTGGAGTCGGTTGTTTTCCTGGAGGGCCGACTGCTTGGCAGCGAGCTGTTCGGCAGCAGCTTTCTGCTGTTCGATGGTCATGCGATGCATCTCCTGCTTCAGGCTTTCGAGTTTCTGCGCCCACTGCTGGTCGCTTTCTGCACGGAGCTTTTCGGCAAACAGCCGTTCGTTCTCCATCTGGGCTTTCAAGGATTGAAGTTCAGAAGCATGATGCTGATTGCTCTGGTCAATGTTTGCCACCAGCACCTGAGCCTTCGCAATGAGCTGCGTTTTCTCCTCTCCCGCCTTTTTGGCTTCCATCAGTTTGCCGACGAAGAATCCGATGGCAAGACCTATAACGATTCCTATTACTATTTCCATTTATCTTTGTTTTAAATGATTCTGTATATCTGCCAAAATTATGATGTGCAAAATTAATGCTTTCAAAACATAACACCAAACATCATGGGGGATTCTTGTAGATATTTAACTATTATGAAAAAAACAAGTAGAAATATGAGATTAAATGAAAATTTTGCATTATCTTTGCAGAAATAATTGAAACAAAATAAAGATATAGACTATGATCAAAAGATTATTATCCTTTTTAGACGCTTCGCCAGTGAACTTCCTGGCTGTGAAGAATATCTCTGAGGAATTGGAGAAGAAGGGGTTCAGACGATTGAACCCTCAGGAGCCGCTGGGCAAGGTTGTGGCTGGTGACAAGTTCTTCGTTACCAAGAACGACTCTTCTATCTATGCTTTCCAAATCGGAAAGAAGGCGCTGGCGGATGCAGGCTTCCACATGATCTGCGCTCACTGCGACTCCCCTACCTTCCGCATCAAGCCTAACGCTGAGATGACTTGCGAGGGCGGTATCGTGAAACTGAATACCGAGGTTTATGGCGGTCCGATTATGTCAACCTGGTTCGACCGTCCACTCACTCTGGCGGGTAGAGTGATCGTAAAGGGCGAGGATGCGATGCATCCGAAGACTCTCCTGATCCATATCCAGCGACCTCTGCTGCAGATCAGTAATCTCGCTATCCACTTCAATCGTCAGGTGAACGATGGCGTGAAGCTGAGCAGGCAGAAGGATGTGCTCCCTATCCTCGGCATCATCAATGATGAACTGGAGAAGGGTAATCTGCTGATGAACGTGATTACCGGCGAACTGAATATCCTGAAGGAGGATATCCTCGACTTCGACCTCTATCTGGCTGATGCCACTCCTGCCTGCACCTTCGGTGTGCACGATGAGTTTATCTCTTCGGGAAGACTCGATGATTTGTCGATGTGCTGGGCGGGCGTAGAGGCCCTGACGGCGGCTGATGCCCAGGATACTACTCAGGTGCTGGCGATTTTCGACAATGAGGAGACGGGTTCGCAGACCAAGCAGGGTGCGGGAAGTCCTTTCCTCTCTTATATGCTACAGCGCATCGCTCTTGCACAGAGCGGAACGGAGGAGGCGTATTATCAGGCAGTGGAGCGTGCCTTCATGATTTCAGCGGACAATGCGCATGCCTGGCATCCTAACTACAGCGAGAAGTTTGACCCAACGAATCATCCGATGCTGGGGGGCGGTCCGGTCATCAAGTTCAATGCGGCACAGAAGTATGCGAGTGATGCGGTATCTGCTGCCATCTTTGCGAATATCTGTGAGGCAGCGGGTGTACCTTGTCAGCGTTTCGTGAACCACAGTGATGTGGCTGGCGGAAGCACTTTGGGCAATATCCTCGCCTCTTCCATTCCATTGAAGGGCGTGGACATGGGTAATGCCATTCTCGCCATGCACAGTTGCCGTGAAACGGGTAGCGTGATTGATCACGAATACTGCGTGAAGGCTTTCACAAAGTTCTATCAGTTATAAGGGAGTTAGGGGAGTTAACTCCTTTAACTCCCTTAACTTTCATTTCTTTTCATATCCCTTATTCTGCACGAGCTTGGGATTCAGGTCGAGGCATTTCTGAGGAATCGGGAAAAGAATACTGGCTTTATCACCCTTGCAGACCTTTGCCTTCTCCTTCATCAACAATACCTCGGAATAACAGAAACGGAAGAGCGGCTTGAGATGCTCCGTTTCTACCAGATGGGAATCGCCATTCTCACGAAGCAACCTTGCATAAGTGGAACTATCGAATATCTCATTCTCCTTCAAGCCATACCCTTCTGCGGCCAATTTATCACAATAGAAGATACAGGTTTCCCAGGCATTCAATTCCTTGCTGCGATTCTCACCAGCCGTTCCACCATTGAGCAGAGAAGCACCATCGGCGGTCTGAACCACAAAGTGGATTTTCTTACCTTTAGGACGTTTCTTATATCCTTTGGTCCAATCATCAAACGTATAGATTTCAGCATTAAAAGCCAACTTTGCCAACAGGAAGTTGATTACCGGTTGCGTGATTCTTCCCTCATACACTCCAGCATTGGCGCTATGCTCATTCGGAAGATAAGGCAGCGCCTGCTGCAACTCACTGAAGATAAAGCGGAACACCTCGCTCCTTTCGCTTTGCGCACAGAGGTTGACATCGGTAAGCGAAGCCACGGCAATGCCTGAAGCCGCCTCATAGATGGCCGCCTCGCCAGAAGACAGAATCACGGGAATCCTGCCAAAAAGCTCCATCGCCTCGTAATACATCATAGCTCTGATGGCACGCACCTCAGCCTTAAACTGGTCTTTTTGATTCACAGAGAGCAAATCCGACTTATAATCGATGATATCAAGCGACTGATTCGCCTTTCCTATCACCTGATAGAGATGACTCCACACTGCATAGAGCGAGTCTTCCTCCTCGCTATGCTCTACAAAGTCTATGTCCTGATAGAGAGAAGATACAGTATGGTTGTAGATTTCAGACGCAGAACCATACATGGCATTCCCGTCGAGCTGCTCCTTAGGATGCTCATTCGCACAAGAAGAGAATACCATGACAGTCCCCAGCATGAGGACCCAAATGCAAATACGTGAAATCTTCATAACCATATCTACAGTAATTTGGGTAAAACATAATCCAACTGCAAATATACAAAAAAGAAAGATAGAAGATGTAAAAAAGGCAGAAAACTTACGCAAAATTTGCGTATAGGCTGAAAAAAACGGAAAAAGGAAGCCAAGACAAATACAAACTTGTCCGACTTCCTTTTGTTTCATTTATATAAACGAGAACCACTATACCAAGGTTCCGTGCTTATCTATGTTAATTATCTCTTCACTCTCAATCCATTCTCGATGCTAGAGAGTTCATCGAAGAACTCGGCATCAATCTTCAGTCGCTCCTCTACCTTGGCGCAACTGTGGATAACCGTGCTATGATCGCGATTACCAATGAGTTTGCCCACTCTGGAAGCAGGCATCTTGATGAGTTTCTGAGCCATGAACATCGCCACCTGACGCGCCTCCACGTACTCACGCTTGCGACTCTTGCTGTTGACTGCAGCCACCGTTACCTTGTAATGATTGCAGACCGCCTCCACGATTTCATCGAGGGTGAGCACCTTGTTGCTCTCCTCAACCTTGACGGCACGTTTGATGACACGCTCAGCCAGTCGGATATCGATGCTGCTGTTATATACGATACTGTAAGCCAGCAAACCATTGATGGCACCCTGGAGATCACGCACACTGCCGTTGCAGGTCTGTGCGATGAAGGAAACCACATCCTTCGGAATCTTCAGTCCATCCTTGCGCACCTTGTTGCTCACGATATCGACGCAGAGTTCCACATTCGGCTTCTCCAACTCCGCCACCAGTCCACAAGAGAAACGGGTGATGAGTCGGTCTGGCATATCCTTGAGTTCTACCGGAGGTCGATCGCTCGCCAAAATGATGCGCTTTCCGTTGCGGAAGAGGTGATTGAAGATGTGGAAGAAGGTATTCAAGGTCTTCGCCTTGCCTGCCCAATCCTGCACATCATCCACGATGAGCACATCGATAGACTGGTAGAAATTGATGAAATCATTGCTCGCATTATGCAGCACCGCATCGGTATATTGTGTCTGAAAGAGGCGGGCACTGACATAGAGCACACGCTTCTGCGGATACATCTGCTTGGTTTTCAGACCGATGGCATTCACCAGGTGAGTCTTTCCGCTACCAGAAGGACCATAGATGAACATCGGGTTGAACTGCGTGGTATTCGGATGCTCAGCGATAGACAATCCCACCGAACGTGGCAGCTTGTTGCTGTCACCCTCCATATAATTATTGAAGGTGAGTTTCGGATCAAGTTGGGTGTCAATGTCTTCAGGCTGCTGCGGTTCTGCCGGGTTAGCCTGTGTCTGTGGCTGCTGTGCCAATCTCTTGTGCTCAGCCTCATCAATATCAGCCGGATCAGCTTCCACATCCTGGGTCAACTTGTGTTCCTTATCCGTTACCACACGATAAGTGAGACGGATGCCATCGCCGAAATTGCGATGAAGGACCTTGCTCAACAAGCCAACATAGTTCTGTTCCAAGTATTCATATACAAATGGACTTGGAACTTGAACCAACAGAGTCTTGGTCGAAGGCTTGTACGACTCAAAGACTATCGGTCGAAACCATGTATTATATTGCTGCTCTGACACATTATCCTTTATAAGCAAAAGACTATTGTCCCAAAGCGCTTTTGGACTTGCTAACATTGACACTATTTACTACTTATTTTAATTGATTTTTTACCTTAACACTACATCAGATTGCACCACCTGATGCAAATCGACTGCAAAATTACAAAAAAAAGCCCAAAGTAGCAAATCGGGCTATTTATAATATTTTAAGACTCCCATGATAACTATCTCATAATCAAGCAACTAAGGAAGTTATCCACAATTGCGTTTTAGGGGCAGTGAAACAATTTTGAAACACCCCGAAATGGCTAAAAAACAACAAGTTCTGTAGCTATTCCGGGGCGTGAAACATCGCCTTTGTTATTTAGACAAAATTTATTTTGGTATTTTCCTCAAAGAAGCCTTTAAAACGGCATATCCGAGTCTCTACTTGTCTTTCTTTCCAAAAATTGAGAAGTGAACATAGCGCTTTGGATGTGCCTTGAGATCGATGACCAGAGAGTCGGCATGCGACATGGTTGAGTTCAGATTCTCATAGAGGCGGGTATCGTTCATGAGGAGACCGAGGCTACCCTTTCCGCTGTTCAACTGCTCGGTGAACTTCTGTGCACCATCGAGGGTGGCATTCACACGGTCGAGTGTGCCCTGCACATCGAGGCTCGCCAGATTAGAGGTGAGTCGGTTGGTATTGTCGAGAACGCCATTCGCCTTCTTCATCATACCCGGAACCTGCCTGTTCAATCCAGCCATCAGGGTATTCAGCTCACGGGTGGAAACGGTGAGGTTGCTGGTGATGGTCTCCACATTGTGGAGGGAAGCAGCCAGGGCAGGATCAGCCAGGAGTGCATTCACACTGGTGAGGATAGAATCCAGCTTAGGCAGCATCTTCTCAACTACCGGAATCATTTCGGCAGCCTTGCCCATCATACCGGAATTTACCATACCAGGGATGATGCCGCCCGGTTCGATACGCTCGCGAGGATTGTTGGCAAGCAGGAGACTCACCTGGAGATTGCCCATGATATCCTTAGAAATCTCTGCGGTACTACCCGCAGGGATTCTCAGATTCTTATTGATATCCACCTTGACCTTGATGGGACCCTTTCCGGAATAGTCGAAATCCAGCTGATCCACGGTACCCACCTTGTAGCCATCGGCATAGATAGGGGTAGAAGCACCCATCCCCTGGATGTCATCAAACGTCATATAGTAGGTGTTATTGGTAGAGAACAAGTTGATGCCTTTCAGAAAGTTGATTCCGAAATACATCACCAAGATACCTACAATAGCGACCAACGCTATTCTAATTTCCTTTGTCAGTTTCATATTTATCTATTTTTGTTCTTTTTATTATACCTATTTATATAGAGCGAATCACAGGCTGCGGAGCTACCGGCTACCCGAGAAGGGAGCTGCAGGCTGCCCGAAAGGGAGCTACCGGTTGCGGTTCTGCTTGAACTCCCGGATAGCCTGGTTCACGTCATATTTCTGTCCGTTCTTGAAGGCGATGATGAAAGCCTCCGGAAACTTATCCAGCTTTTCCTTGCGCAGGCGATAGATTTCGTTGTAATTGGTGGATGCACCCAGGGTGTATTTCACCAGATTACCTTCCTGGAAACTATCGTAATCGGTTTCGCCCTTGAAATGAGCATCGCCCTTGCGAAGGTTTCTACTACCTACGAAAATCTGAAGCTTGAAGACCGGCGCATCGGCTACCTCAGCCTTCTTTACCTCCTTCTTCGTTTCCTGCTTCTTCACATCCTTCTTCGGCTCCTGCTTCTTCACCTCCCGCTTTGGCTGTTCAGGCGTTGCCTCTTCACGCTTCGGCTGCTTTCCCCTCGTTACGACACGAGTCTTAGGCGCAGGTTCCTGATCAGGAACAATCTTCGGTAGATTCACGTCCTCGGAATCCTTGGCACGATAAGGAACGGAAACCGATCTGTCGTACTTATTCTTGTATTTTGCGAAAGCCTCGTAGATGCCACGGGCGATATCATCCACTCTGCTGTCATTGTTGAGCAGGCGCTCTTCATCAGGAGTGGTGATGAATCCCAACTCAATGAGGCAGCCCGGCATGGAAGTCTCTCTCAAGACCAGGAATCCCGCCTGATGCACGCCCTTGTCGGGACGGTTGGCACCATCGCAGACACCTCGCTGGATCATTCGTGCCAAATCTACGCTGCGCTCCATGTTCTTGCCCTGGATGAACTCGAAGATGATATAGCTCTCAGAAGAGCGGGGATCGAAGCCCTGATATCTCTGCTGATAGTCCTTCTCCATCGAGATGACGGAGTTTTCCCGCATCGCCACATCGAGATTATCCTTGGCACGGTGCATACCGAGGGTATAGGTCTCGAAGCCACGAGCCACCTTTCCTGCCGGCAAGGCATTGGTATGCACGGAGATAAAGAGATCGGCATTGGCACGGTTGGCGATATTCGCACGCTCATTGAGCGGGATGAAGACATCCGTCTTGCGGGTATAGATGACTCTTACCTCCGGGAGATTCTGCTCCACATACTTACCGAAGCGCAAGGCAACGGCAAGATTGATATTCTTTTCCTTGGATATGGCTCCGAGTGCTCCGGCATCATGACCACCATGACCGGGGTCGATGACCAGCGTGAACCGCTTATTGGCAGCTAAAGATGTCATTACAAACATGCACATCAAAGCCCATATCAGTGTTACTTTCTTACACATACTTTCTGATGATTTTGCAAAATTACTACTTTATTATCAGAAAACCTAATTCTAACTATAAGTTTTATCATTTGTTAATACAACCTCTACCCCTGCGCCGTCGCTATCGGCCCCCATCGGTGGATTCACCTTGGTGATAGAGAGTTGGAGTTTCTGGATTTCCGGGAAATCGGAAAAGAGCCTATGGGCGATTCTGCCTGCCACATGCTCCAGGAGCTTGCTGGGCACCGCCATTTCTTCTCTTACCTTCTGATAGACCTCGGCATAATTGAGGGTTCCCTGAAGATCATCGGTCTGCATAGCAGAAGAGAAGTCATAATCCAGCACCAGGTTGACAAGATAATCGTTGCCCACGATTCCCTCCTGCGGCAATACGCCATGGAAAGCGTGGAAACGCACATTCCTGAGGTATATCTTACTGCTCATCAATTTCATCTTCAGTCTCCTTATAATCTATTCCGTTTTCCAAGTTATCTATTCCATTTTCTTCATAGAGGTACTTCTTCAAGGCTCTTTCCACGCCCACCCGCCAGGTGTTGAGGGTTTCGGAGGTGAGCTGCAGCTGATTGACCAGCTTGATGACGTGGGCAACCGGCATGCGATAGCGCAGAACGCCGGATATGAGCTTGGCATAGTTCCAATACTCGGGATTGAACTTCTCGCTCAATCCTTCGACGGTAATCTTGTAGCCACGCTTGTTGACAAACTGGAAATCATATCGCTTCTGTCCTTCCGGGAGCACCGTCTTGATGATCTTGCCCTTGGTGACAGACTTGGGGAGCATGATGCCTTCATCCTCATCCTGCAAACCGGTGAATATCTCGTAGGGATGACCATTGAGCAATCCGACCAAAGCCACCCATTTCTCCTTATTGTTCTGGTATCTTACCACATCGCACTCCAATTCCTTAGGTCGAACCTCTACCACTTCCGGGCTGCCGATTGATTTCTGTGTTTCTTCGGAAACAAGTTTCTCCAATGGAAGATGGAGCTTATGCCAATCGACATTCTGCGCATCGAAATGCCCGTGCAGCTCAGCCAATCGGGTCTTCAAATCTTTCATCAAGGCGTGGCTTGCCTCTTCGAAAGTCATATTTTCAGTATATTCCATATTAAACGTTTAATAATTAGCTGCAAAATTAAAACAATATTTCTAAAATATGAAACGTTTGAGCAGATATTTCATCAAAAAACGCACGAAAAGCTCATTATGAAGCAAAAAATGCAAAAGAACCGTGTTCTTTTTGGGAAACTTTCATTATCTTTGCAAAAGATAGAGAATTATAAAAAGAAACAAGATATGGAATCAATCAAGAAAAGAACCTCGATTCGCAAATATGCCGACAGAGAGGTAACAGATGAACTTTTGAACAGATTGCTGGAAGAGGCGATGCGTACTCCTACCATGGGAAACCTGCAGCTCTACAGCGTAGTGGTAACCCGCAGCGGAGAGGGAAAGAAGGCATTGGCTCCTGCCCACTTCAACCAGCCGATGGTGACAGGCGCTCCTGTGGTACTCACCATCTGCGCCGACTACCGCCGCACCACCCTCTGGGCAGAAAACCGCAAGGGAACCCCGGGATACGATAACATTCTCTCGTTTATGAATGCGGCTACCGATGCCCTGCTCTTCACGCAGACTTTTACCAATCTGGCAGAAGAGGCGGGTCTGGGAACCTGCTTCCTGGGCACCACGGTGTATATGCCGAAAATGATCATCGACACCCTGAAGTTACCGAAGCTGGTAATGCCAGTGGCTACCCTTACCATCGGATGGCCGGATGAGCAGCCTGCCCAGAGCGACCGTCTGCCATTGAGAAGCATCATACACAACGAGCATTTCGAGGATTATACCCCAGAAAAAATTGATGACTTCTATGCCGAGAAGGAAGCACTGGAAGAGAATCAGGAGTTTGTACGCATCAACAACGTAGAAACATTAGCCCAGGTTTTCACCGATATCCGATATACCAAGAAGGATTGCGAAGCCATGAGCATCGGATTCCTCGATGCCCTCAAGCAGCAGGGATTCCTCAAGTAAATAAAAAAGCGCATCAGCAAGTTAATCTCGCTGATGCGCTTTTTTATTTTACTTTCAGTTTTACTTATTGAAACCTGTAATCTCTACGTATGGAGCCTGACCTCTGCCATCCTCATCACGATAAGATACCTTGATAGTCTTGCACTCGTTCGGCATCAGACTGAAATAGTTATCGCTGTAGATAACAGGGAGAATCTGCTCACCATCTCCACCCTTCAGGTTCAGGCGAATCAAGAGGGCAGGTACATTGCCGGTATTGCGGACCTCTACCTCGCCAACCCACTCTTCGCCCTGCTGAACGAAACGCTTGCCGCTGACAGCAACTTCTGCCTTTGGCAATTTAGAGAGAGCCTGGAGATTATCCTCTTCCTTACCCATCACATAGAAGTTGTCTGAAACCACCTGGTTGTTCTGCTCCAGAGTCAACTTGATGTAGTAAACCTCCTCATCCGGTTCGCTTACGCTAACGGCATCGAGGGTCTGGTCTTCTGACACATTCACTTTCTTGCTCTCCTCCTTGATCAACTTTCCGTACATATCAAAGACCTGAGCCTTGGCAAGCAAGCCATTCTTGGCACCACCGGCGAAGTTAACTACCTCGGCAACCTTCTTCACCGGGTTGTACTGGATATGCAATGGTTCGCAAGCCTTCTTCACACCAAAGTATGCTGCAGTTGGCTCGAAATAATAATCATAGGTACACCATACCATGCTTGGCCAGCAGGCATGACTCATCCAGATGAGCAAACCGAGACGGTCCTGCTGAGAAGACTCGTACATTGCACGGTAGCCATCATAGTTGAGCCACTGTGCCCACTTGGTAAACTGCTCAGCACTCTGAGGCTTGCCATAACGCTTCTCCATGATGTTGTTGAAAGACTCACCACCCTGGGCGCCCTTCAATGTATAATCATGCTGTCCCCAAGCATCGCTCTGTGGCCACAGATGCTCCGGTTCCATCATTCTGCTCAGAGACTCGAAGGTAGGCACATTCGGCATACCACGCTCTGAATGCAGCTTATGGCTCTGGTTAGCAAAGTAGAAAGATGGTGACTTCATCTGGTAAGGACCATGACCGCTCACACCTAGGTCGGCAGAGCTAGGAATATAACCCAACTGTGGATGAATCGCCTTCACCTGCTCTCTCAGCACCTTGTCGATGGATGCAGGAGGGAAACCCTCGTTTCTACCGCAATAGATACCGATACAAGCATGGCTGCGGATGCGGGAGATGTAATCGGCAGAGTTCTCGAGGAACATCTTGTCGTCATCAGGATCCGGTCCGTCCCATGGATTAGCCAACCAGAAGTCCTGCCAGATCATGATACCATACTTATCGCATGCCTCATACAGTTCCTCATCACCAATCTGACCTACCCAGTCGCGAATCATATTGTAGTTCATCTCCTTATGGTAGCGAACGGCAGCATCGTATTCACGTCCACGGTAGTTGAGGTTGGTCTCGGAGAATCCCCAGTTACCACCCAATGGATTCAATCGCTTGCCATTGATGTAGATCTTGGTCTGGGTATCCAGGTCGGCATAGCTCATCTGGCGGATACCCGCCTTAAAGTTGATCTCAGAGATTACCTCGCCTGAAGCCTTGTCAGATACCTTGAAACCGGCATCATATAAATAAGGTGAACCATAGCCGTTAGGCCACCAGAGATTCATGCGCTGGTTCTTGAGCTGAGGATAATCAGCTGGAGCGAAAGCCACCTCACGCTTCTCGTTTGGCTGCAGGCTAACTTCCTGCTCGAACTGGATCTTACCGATAAAACCGGAAAGCTTCACGGTCTTAGCCACGGCATCTGCATTCTTCAGGAAGACAGATGGAGTCATCGATGCCAGGGTATCAGGCAGATTCAAAGTAGATGTTACCAGCGGATCGGAAACGCTCACACCCTTATCGTGGGTGAGATAGACATCATTCCAGATACCGATTTCACGACCTGGGGTATTGGTAATCCAGTCCCAACCGATAGATGCGTGGAAGGTTGGGTTATCAGCACCCAACTCACCACCATTGAGGTCGGTATTCTGGAGATTCTTCTGCTTCACCACGCCGAAGTGGGCATTCTTGATGACATGCACCTCGAGCTTGTTGGCACCCGTCTTCAACTTCTTGGTCACGTCGATGCGAGAGCGGATAAAGGCACCATCGATTCTACCAATCTTCTCACCATTCAGGAGGATATCCGCCTTCCAGTTGATACCATCGAAGTTAAGATAGGTATGCTGATTCTTGTTGGCAGATGGCTGATGGTTGATGGTAGTACGATACCAGAAATCAGAGTTGAAGAACGACTCGGAAATCTGTCGCATATTATCATCGTAGCGGTTATCAGGCACCGCACCGATATTCATATAGCTGGTAAGCACGGTACCAGGAACGGTAGCCTGAATCCAGGCATCACTTCCCTCACGGCGCAGCTGCCACTGGTTGAGCATCTGCTTGCCATTCTTAGAAGCCAAAGTGTTGGCTGCCTCGGCACGCAAGCCACCCTTACCCATCACCTGCATCTCAGACAAGGCATAGCGACCGGAAGCATCCGGCTGGGTAAGCAGCAATCTCACATATCTGCCATGACCCTTGCAAGCCACCTTCTCGGTCAAGCCCTTCTGCTTCTGCTGACCCAGGGTAGCAATATCACTCCAGTTTCTGGCATCACTGGAAACCTGAATCTTGCCCTGGCGAGCCTTGTTGACCCAGAAGAGATTCACCTGATCGAAATCAGCCACAGTACCCAAATCTACATAGAGCCACTGGGCATTCTTTGCCAATTCTGACTTCCATACACTGGAGAAGTGCATGGAAGGACGCCATGAAGTGGTATTATCAATGAGTTTGACGCGCCACCACGCAGCACCCGGCATAGTAAATTCGATGCGTACGTGCTCGTAGTTGCCCGGTTTCTTCAAAGGAATGGAAACATTCAGCTTGCGGAGCGGCAGGCGCACCACATCCTGGAACTTGTTTGGGTCGGAACTTACCTGCTGTTTGGTAGCCTCGCCAGGAAGTCCGGTGCCTTTCTCTTCTCCCAGCACCTCCCATTTCTGACCATTGTGTGAACCCATCACACGAATCACATACCCCTGAGTAGCCTTGTCCTGATAGTAAGCCAATTCACCTGTAAACTTCAGGTTTCTGAGGTTTACCTTCATGGCTTCCCAATTGAACTCAGCAAAAGCCTTCTCGCCCTTGATATACTGACTGGTGACCGTGTTGCCATCGATCATCTTCTCCTTGTCACGGTTGGACAACTCGCCTTCATTCGTTCTTACACTCAGGAAGGAAGGAGCCTTGCTGGTGATGATACCATCTGTTACCAGATGACCTGTAAGATTGAAATCGGCATTCGAGGAAGTATATACCATACGGTTCAAGGCAATGTTCCTATAGGTATCATCCTTCACCATTTGAGGAGCCGTAAACTGAGACGGGCGTCCCGGATACTGTCCGATACCCCTTGTCCCGGTCTGATCGTCGGCATAAGTCAAGCCCAGAGCCTGGCTGAGTAAAGCTATAACCACAACTGCTTTCTTCATTATTTTTTAAGTTTAAGTAATATACTAAGTTTTGTGCAAAGTTACAAAAAAAAACTATACGTGCAAATATTTTAAACCAATTTATTTATTCTTGCGTATTTTAGGGGGCATAAAAGGGGATGGAGCACAAAAAAACGCACCAGCTTAACCAGCTGATGCGCTCAATTATTTATTTTCTGAATGATTCATTACTCTACGACGATTGGCTTGTACTTAGGCACCAATGCCTTCATGATACACCAGCCTACGAGGTAAGCCACGCTGCAGATGCAGAATACAATCATGTAAGCACCTGGCTTGCCATCGAAGCCCATGAAGGTGAAGGCAGAACCCTGACCCTCTGCATAGGTGAAGAGCATACCGGAACCCTTATTGATGAGGAAAGAACCGATACCACCCGCCATGGCACCAATACCAGTGATGGTAGCCACAGTTGACTTAGGGAACATATCACCGATGGTAGAATATAGGTTGGCAGACCAAGCCTGATGACCCGCACCGAGCAAACCGATGATGATAGCTGGCCACCATGCACTATACTCACCCATAGGCTGAGCTATCAGACCGAGCAATGGGAAGCAGGCAAAAATCAACATCGCACGCATTCTACCGATATATGGATTCATACCCTTCTTATCCACAAAATAGGTTGGCAAGTAACCGCCACCGATACTCAATACCGTAACAATCGCATAAAGAGTGAAGATGAGGGCAATACCCATACCAGAGTCTGAAGAGTAACCATACTGATCAGAGAAGTAAGCAGGAGCCCAGAAGAGGAAGAACCACCATACACCATCGGTCATCAACTTACCCACGATGAACGACCAAGTCTGGCGATAGCTGAAGCACTTGAGGAAGCCGATTGTCTTCTCCTCAGAAGCCTCTGCAGTCTCAACTTTCTCAGCCTCAGCATTTACCTTCTCCAAATCTTCATCCTGCTCAATGTAAGTAAGCTCAGCCTTGTTTACATGCTTGCTCTGAGAAGGCTTCTCATAAAGCCACACCCAGAGACCCATCCATACATAACCGAGCACACCGATGATGATGAAAGCCCACTCCCAGCCCATGCTGCGAGCCAACAATGGAATGGTAGCTGGTGCTGCCAAGGCACCTACAGATGCACCACTATTGAAGATGGCTGTAGAGAAAGCACGGTCTTTCTTTGGGAAATACTCAGCGGTTACCTTGATGGCTGCCGGGAAGTTACCTGCCTCACCCACAGCAAGAATCAAGCGGCAAGAGAGGAACAACCATACACTGATGGTGGCGATAGCTACAGCTGCATCACTGCCAGCCTGTACCATGCGAAGTGCCTCGATAGAATCGTAACCCGGTTGACCATACGAAGATGGCGATGAGATAACCCTTCTTGGTACCCATCCAATCCACGAACTTACCTGCAAAGAGGTTGGCGATGGCATAGAAGATAGAGAAAAGACCGGTAATCGTACCGTAGTCGTCATCAGTCCAGTGGAATTCTGGAGCGATGAAGTCTTTCCATGTTAATGACAGAACCTGGCGGTCCATATAATTGACTGTGGTGGCAATAAAAAGCAACGCACAGATTACCCAACGGAAGTTGGACATTTTACTTGTTGAAATAGGACTCATTTGTCTCAGTTTTTAAGCGTTATATTTTTATTTTGTTGTTTATTACGGTTTTTAGATGGCAAAGCCTGACTTGTGTTACCAAGCCAGGTTTGCCTATATTTAAACAAAGGGGTTATTCCAATGTAGGGATCTTCACTACCTGCATATCGTTGTAGATGAGGTTCTCACCAGCCATACCCCAGATAAAGGTATAGTTGCTGGTACCTGCAGCGCAGTGGATAGACCATTCAGGAGCAATGACAGCCTGCTCATTGTTCAACCAGATAGGACGTGTCTCCTGTGGTTCACCCATGACATGGAGAATCTTCTGACCCTCTGGGACATTATAATAAAGGTAAGTCTCCATACGGCGGAGGTGAGTATGAGCAGGCATGGTGTTCCAAACAGAGCCCTCCTTCAACTCGGTAACACCCATCTGCAGCTGGCAGGTACGGACACCAGCCACGCCATCGATGATCAACTGGTGGATCACACGGTCGTTGCTCTCCTTCAGGCTACCCGCCTTGATGTTGTTGGCATCCTTCAGGGTTACCTTCTTGGTAGGATAGGTCTGATGAGCGCAGGCACTGTTCATATAGAACTTAGCAGGCTTGGCAGCATCCTTGCTGCTTACTTCGATGCTCTTGGCACCACGACCTACATAGAGAGCCTCCTGGAAAGCAAGTGTATATTTCTTGCCATCTACGGTAACTGTTCCCTCGCCACCGATATTGATGATACCCAATTCACGGTTGTCGAGCAGATTCTTCTGATCGTTTGGCTTATCGGTATAAAGCGGAGCGATAGAAGTAAGCTTCAAAGGAGCGGTTGTTGGCTCTGCACCACCGATGAGGAAACGGTCGAACATGGTGTAGGTCCAGTTTACCTCACCTGGAGCGAACACCTTCTCGATAGCGAACTCGCTGCGGAGGCGATCTGTTGTATAATGCTTGGCATCCATAGGATTGCTCGCATAACGAACGTTATAATTAGTATAGGCATTTTCTGCCTTCACTTCGTATCCACACTTACCACACTGGCCAAAAGCCTGACTTGCTGTTAATACCATT
>OHWJ01000101.1_pt1 | contig 19835 bp, 18 predicted proteins | sample 1579691 | NCBI WGS metagenome assembly OHWJ01 (sample SAMEA3882537, study PRJEB24775) | human gut metagenome | biome: human-associated habitat; feature: intestine environment; material: feces | place: Netherlands | collected 2009/2010
AATTGACGGCGGTAAAGAATATTTGAGACGGTCTGCAAAAAGTTTAATGTATCAAGGCAAGTCATTGTGCAGGATATTGCCTTATTAAAGGCAAGAAATGTTCATATTTATGCGACACACAAAGGATATGTATGTTCACATCAAAGAGCTCGAAGAGTATTTTCTTGTTTTCATTTGAATGATCGTATGGAAGAAGAAATGAATGCAATCGTAGATTGTGGTGGCTGTATTGAAAATGTATTTGTCAAACATAATATATATGGTAAGTTAGAGGCTAAAATGAACATTAGTTCTAGGAAACAAGTCAAGGAATTCATTGATTCTATTTCACAGAATCAGGCAAAACCTTTAACGGATCTAACGAGTGGATATCATTGTCATACGGTGAGTGCACAATCAAAAGAAGATTTAGATTCAATTGAGGAATCATTAAGAAAACTTCATATTTTACAAGAGGCCTAAGAGCCTCTTTTGTGTTAGAATAAATTTAGAAAGTAGTGATTATTATGGAACAACCACCTGAGTTTATGCCTGATAAAGAATTGAGTAAAGTTGGAGGCTCATTATGGCTATATATTATTATGCAGCTGACACTCTCTTTTTTGTTTAGCTTTGTAGCAATGCCTTTAATCATGTATTCTTTGTATTATGATTATTCTGCAATCAATGCCTGCATTGAAATGTTGATTTCTTTTATATCTGGAATCATCCTGTTATGGTTTATGAGTAGTTCTTTTAAACAAAAAATCAAAGATTTGAAGTTTACATTTAAACCCAAAGAGACAATAGATACTGTTTCAATGATGTATTTTTTAAATTATGCGATTGGTATTATTGGTGCTTTATTATCAAAATTTGGATTACCGGATACAAGCCCAGATTTCTCGTTAAATGGAAGTGTATTATTTAACACATTTACTTTTATCAGTGTCGTCATACTTGCACCTATATTTGAAGAATTGATATTTCGAGGTATGATCTTAAATGCATTAACTAAATATAATAAAATGTTTGCGATTATTGTGACTTCTTTATTATTTGGACTTTTACATTTAAATATTACACAAGCCATACCCGCTTTCTTTATGAGTCTAGTACTATGTTATATGTATGTACAAACAGATAGTATATTAGTAACAATATTGGCACATGCAGGAAATAACTTTTTAGCTCTAATGTCAGCATATTCAAATCATATTTTGATTACAGTTTTAGTACTTGCCCTTGTGATTTATGGCCTCATTACAATAATACTAAAATCAAAGGAAGTGAATGCATTTATTAAAGAGGAGAAGACAAATGAGAATTGGTATGCAAGATTCTTTAAGCAAATTCCTAACCTTTTATATTTAATATTTACGATTCTTTGGATTATCATTTCATTATTCATGAATATGTTTTAAAAAAGAGGACATCTCCTATTTGGAAATGTCCTTTATTTGTTATCTTTCTTTAATTCATCAAACTTCTGCTTCATTGTAGGATTGTTACGAGTTAAACGCTTGATTGTAAGATCCTCTGCTTTATTATTAGCCAATTGCAATTGTCTTTCACTTGATAATAAATCTTCTTTTGTTTTTTGAAGATGCAAAATGGTTTTATCGATTTCATCGATAGCTTTTGCAAATTTATCCGATGCAATCCTATAATTTCTAGAGAATTTTTCTTTGAAATCATTCATATTCTCTTCAAAGTGTGTAATATCAATATTTTGATTGCGCATCAACTGTAATTCATTTTTATACTGCATAGAATTGAATGCAGCATTTCTTAAAATGGTGATCATTGGAATAAAGAACTGCGGACGAATTACGTACATCTTTTGATAGCGATGCGATTTATCAACAATACCCGTGTTATATAATTCGTTTTCTGGCTCTAACATAGAAACAAGAACGGCATATTCACAATTCTTTTCATTACGGTCTTTATCTAATTCCCTTAAGAAATCTTCATTCTTATGTTTTGTAGCCGTTTTGTCATTCTCGTTTTTCATTTCAAACATAATGGAAATGATTTCAATTCCATTCTCATCTAACTCACGATAGATATAGTCACCCTTTGATCCTGTACGAGCATCATTATCTTTTTCAAAGTATGCATTTTGAAAGCCTGTTGCACGAAGTTTATTGAATTCAATTTCACAATGCTGTTCTAAAGATTCACCGATCATTTTAGTAGATTGTTTTAATTTAAAATCTTTATAGTAGGCAATTTGCTCATCTTTGGTTTGTAGTAAAGTATCGTATTTTTCCTGCAAACTCTTTTCTTGAAGCTGATATTTCATTTTATCCTGCTCGATTTGATTTTGTAGGTCTTGCTTAATGCTCTTTACATTCAATTCATTTTCAACCTTTGCCTTATCCATATCTTGTTTTAAAGACTGGATTTCAAGGTTCTTTTCATTTAATCTTGATTGGTATGTATTTTCTAGATTTGCCTTTAATACTTTTTCGTTGTTTGAAATATTGTTCTTTAAGGCTTGAATTTCATTTTCCTTTGCCTGCAGCTGCAATCTATATTCTTGTTCAGTCTTAGATTCATGGATCTTGTTCTGCGAAAGAATCTGTTCTAATTTGGCATTGAGTTTAGATATTTCTAAATCTTTTTGATTTAACTGCTCCTGATATTCTTTTTGTGTTTCAGTTTTCGTTAACTGCGTACTTGCTTCTAGCTTTTCTTTTAAAGAAATGACCTCTTGTTCTTTATTACTTTGTTTCTGATTGAAATCCGATTGCAGCTGTTTGATTTCAAGTTCTTTCTTGTTCAATTGCTCTTGATAAGCCTTTTCGGTTTGACTCTTGATAATTTGTTCAGTTGACTTTAATTGTTCTTTTAAAGAAATGATTTCTTGTTCTTTATTTGCCTGAAGCTCTTTGATTTCTAAAGCTTTCTGACTTAATTTAGATTCATACTCTTTTTCGAGTTTAGATTGAATAATCTGGTTTGAATTCTTTTGTCTTTCCTTTAATTCTTTTTCAAATTCTTCATTACGAACCTGTTGTAAGATTTCATGATATTGACTCTCATCCACCTGAAATACAGTTCCACAATTGGGACATTTTATTTGACTCATAAGCTACCTCCATTTTATAAGATTATAATCATTAAATTGACAATACTGATGTCTAAAACTAGATTAATTATAATATTTAAAAAAAATCAAAAAAAGACTTGCATAATATAAAATCGCATGGTATATTAAATGGGCATTCAGCGAATGGGCCTGTAGCTCAGGTGGTTAGAGCGCACCCCTGATAAGGGTGAGGTCGCAGGGGGTCATCGGTTCGATCCCGATACGCTCCACCAATTAAAAAAAGTAAGTCATCTTCGGATGGCTTTTTTTCTATTTAGAGGATTGATTATGTATATACAATATTATGATTCACCATTAGGTAAAATCTTATTGGCTGCCGATGAAATTGGATTGATTGGCGTTTGGTTTGAAAATCAAAAATATTATGCGGATGGTTTGATAGACCCTGTTGAAAAAGAAATGGCTGTTTTAAAAGAAACAAAAGAATGGTTAAATCTTTATTTTAGTGGTAAAGAACTCAAGGCTTTACCTAAGATGCATTTGATTGGAACACAGTTTCAAAAGAAAGTTTGGCAACTTCTTCTTAAAATACCCTATGGCAAAACTATGACATATAAAGATATCGCAAGAATGATTTCACCAACAATGTCAGCACAAGCAGTGGGAAGTGCTGTAGGACATAATAAGATATCAATTTTGATTCCTTGCCATAGAGTAATTGGATCCAATAATAATTTGACTGGATATGCAGGTGGAATCGAAAGAAAAGAAAATTTATTGAAATTAGAAAAAAAGAATGAGATTTAATTTTGGTTTATATATGAAAAGACACAAATAAATTGTGATTTGACAAATTCAAAAAAAGCGAACCCCTAGAGATTGCAGTCCCTAGGGGTTCGTTCTTATCTTTCAATGCCAAATACATTATAACAGAGAAATTTAAAACTTTATAATAAAATATAAATTATCTTTAGATTATTTGGATCAAATTAGGTATTTAACTGGATATGCAGGTGGAATTGAGAAGAAAGAAAAATTATTAGAAATTGAGGGTATATATGACTAATATGTACCATTTTTTTGATGGATGTAAAACATAGATTTGAATTTACTGAAAATAAATGTAAGAAAATGCTTGCATAAATGAAAATGTGGTGTTATTATAAACGCACAAAACACAAGGAAATGGAGTAGTAAAAGGAAAGTCTTTGTTAGAGAGTTGTCGGTTGGTGCAAGACATAAGAGATGGAACTTTGAACTTACCATGGAGTGGTCAGGTTGATAAGACTTGAACGTAGGCTTAACGTTAATAAAGCAGGATGTGATAGCATCTGAAATGAGTGCATTCTTAAATGAATGAAGAAGAGTGGTACCGCGGAAGTATTGTAATTCTAACCTTTCGTCTCTTCTGTCTAACAGGCAGCAAGAAACGATTGGTTTTTTTGTTAGCTTGTTGTGCACGCTATAGGAGGAAAAGTATGAAAGCACAAAAAGTTGGAAAAATGGCGATATTTTCGGTAGGCGCCGTATTATTCTCAGCACATGCTGGAGGTGGATTTGCCACAGGAAATCAGGCAAATACATATTATGTAGGTATAGGATGGACTGGTATTGTGAGTGCCATAATAGCTATGTTGCTATTGATATTGACAATGCGAGAAGCCATGGTGATGTATAATCAGAGAAATTTGACAAGCGCAAAGGAATTGTTTGAAAACTTATATCATCCATTCGATAAGTTGGAAATCTTATTTGAGATTTTCTTTAATATCATGGTTTTGATGGCAGTTGCAGCAGCTATTAGTGGAGCTGCAAGTGCATTACAACAATACTTTGGATTTAATTATTATGCTTGTGTCGTTGCGGTTGGAATTGTTGTTCTTTGTTTAACAATTTTTGGAGCCAACGTAGTTCGTATGGCAAGTACATATATGGGTATGGCTATTTTGGTAACAGCCATTGTTATTTATGGTATGGGAATCATGAAAGGTCAAAATATTGGGGCTATTTTAGCAAATGACTTTACTGTAAATGGCTTTATGAATATGCCTAAAGCTATCTTAAATGCATTTACATATGCAGGCTTTCAATGTGTGACATTACCAACAATCGTAGCATGTGGAGCTATCTTACCAGATCGAAAATCTTGTTCAAAAGCAATGTGGATCTCATTTGTGATGAATGCTGTCGCATTAGTATTAAGTGTATTGATGTTAATTTCTTGGAAGAGTGTTTATGGAGAAACAACTCTACCTACATTGACAAGTTTAAATGCGATGAATGCTAACTGGATGGTTGTTGTATATGGTATTTGTTTATTACTTTGCTTAATTTCTACAGCAGTAACAACAACATTCGGATTTGTGGCTCGCTTTGAAAATATTCGTGTTTTAAAGAATGTAGAAAATCCAGTAAAGAAAAGAATTATTGTATCTGCATTTATTATTGTGGTATCTATGACAATTTCTTTAGCCGGATTAACAAATATTATTAAATATGGATATGGATATTGTGGATATTTAGCTATCGCAATCATTATCGTTCCATTCTTAACGGTCGGTGTATACAAGAATTATCATACAAAAAGTGTTGAAGTAAAAGAAGGAGTAGAAGTTTATGAAAACAATTGAAATGTCTAATTATTCAGTCGGAGAAAGTTGTTACAACGAAATCCCAGGTGTATGTGAAAAATACAACGTTAAAAAAGTTGTATTGATTGGTGGTAAAAGAGCTTTGGCAGCTGCTGAGCCAAGAATTCGTGAAGCCATTAAAGAGACTGATATTATTATTACAGATTCAATTGTATATGGTATTGAATGTACTATGACGAACGTACATAAATTGACTTCAAATCCAAACGTACAAGAAGCCGATGTTATCTTTGCGATTGGTGGAGGAAAAGCTATCGATACTTGTAAAACCGCATCCATTGAAATGAATGACAAAATGGTTTTCTCATTTCCAACAATCTGTTCAAACTGTTCGGCCGCTACAGCTATTGCCGTAGTATATGATGATAATGGAGCATTGGACCACTATTCATATCCTCATTGTCCAGCACACATCTTTATCAATCCAGATGTTATCGCAAAAGCACCAAGTGAATATTTCTGGGCCGGAATTGGGGATGCGTTGTCTAAACAATGTGAAGTTGAATTCGCAACACAAGGAAAGACTTTAGATCACACGGCTACAATGGGATTAGCATTAGCGAAAACTTGTACTGCACCATTGTTGGAATATGGTAAACAAGGTATGGAAGATTGTAAAAATGATACAAATTCAGCTGCAATCGAAGCTATTGCCTTGGATATTGTCGTATCCACTGGATATGTTTCAAACTTAACAAACCAACCAGAATATTATTATAATTCAAGCATCGCGCATGCCTTCTATAATGGTAGTTGCTCAATTGCACGTGATGGACACCATCTACATGGTGAAGTTGTATCCTTTGGTGTATTAGTATTGTATGCATATGCCAAAGATGAAGAAAATTTAATGAAAATGGCAAAATTCAATAAATCAATCGGCTTACCAGTGACTTTAGCGGATGTGGACTTGGATGAAAGCCATTTGGAAGCTTTGACTGAAGCGGCTACAAAAACAAATGAGTGGAAAAATGCACCTTTCCCATTCACAAAAGAAGAGTTTATTACCGCTATTAAAAAGGCAGATGCAGTAGGTCAAAGTTTATAAGAGATCGAGAAATCGATCTTTTTTTTCTGTTTTAATATTGTTTTCACATGAAAGGATTAGAATGAAGGTGTATGTGAAATTTTGTGATTTGTAGGCTGATTTGATAGGTATGTTATAATTAGTGATGTAGGTGATAAAAATGTTACTGTTTTTTAAGAGTTTACCAAGACTAGTACGCAGTGCCAATAAAGATATGCACCGTCATTTCTCGATGACCTTTTCTTCCATTGTATCGATTGGCATTGCTTTATTAATGGCTTTGTTTATATTTGTGATATATATGAATGTTGGAGGATTTACGAGTCAAATTGAAAATGAATTTATGATTCAAGTCTCTTTAAATCCAACACTAGAATATGAAGAAATTAGTGAATTATCCGATTCAATTTCATCTCTTGCTTCCGTAAAAAAAGTAACGTATTCAAGTAAAGAAGAGGAATTGGATGCGTTGATCAAAGAAAATGGGGCGATGTTTAAACAATATAAGGGAGAGGACAAGAACCCTTTATATGACGTTTTGAATGTGGAATTAAAAGACAACACAAAAATTTCAAAAGTGACAAAGAAAATTTCAAAAATGGATGGTGTTGTTCAAGCTACATATGGAGGTAGTGCTATCAACACGATGATTCAACTGTTTAAAAATATCCGTGTATGGGGAAGTGTCTTTGTTGGATTGATGGTTTTGATTGCCGTATTCTTGATTCGAAATACTATTAAAATGACAATTTTAGTACGAAAAGATGAGATTGCGATCATGCGAACAGTTGGTGCCTATAACTGGTATATTTCTTTACCGTTTGTATTAGAAGGAATCTTTATCGGCTTTTGGGGTGCATTAGGCCCTGTTTTGATTTGTATATTTGGCTATACAGGACTTTACCACGTAATGAATGGTATGTTTTTTAGTGACATGATGAGTATGCTGAAACCATATCCATTTGTATTGTGTACTTCAGGCGGCATTCTTTTGATTGGAATGGTTGTAGGAATGCTAGGAAGTTATTTAGCCGTTAGAAAATATTTGAGGTGGACACGATGAGAAAATATAAATTATATGCAGGTTTTCTAAGTTTAGCTATGGCCTGCTCATTAATCATGCCTGTTTCAGCAGAAGACTATTCGGATACAGAAGCCTGGTATGCCAAGTGTAGTCAGGCACAAACTTCACAAGCTGGCGTAAAAGCTTGTCAGGGATTTCAGGAATATCAGAAGAATCGTAAACAAAGTCTGCAAAACAGTATTGAAGCTTATACTTCAAGCATCGCTTCTTTGCAGAGTGATACGACAAAAATGGAGCAGCTTGCCAAGGAACAAAAAGAATTGGTTTCCAATCTGCAAACGCAGATAAGTGAAAAAGAAAAATCGATTGAATTGATCGAAAACAACATTAAAGAATTGGAAGAGAAGATTCAGGCAAAACAAGCTGAAATTGATGCTTGGAATGCACAAATCGAAAATCGTATGAAAAATGAACAAACAACGATTGGAACCAATATGATTATAGACTTGATCATGGGATCGGATAGTTTAAGTGATATGCTTCGTCGTATTTCTGGAGTTGAAAGAATCACAGAAGATGATCAGTCGCAAATTAAAAAGTTAAATAAATTAAAGAAAGAACTTGTTTTGCAGCAAGATGAACAAAAACGTTTAGATGAAGACGCAAAAAGTCAAAAGGCAGAATTAGAATCGCAAAAACAGCAGGCCAGTGAATTAGAGGAATCTTATAATAAACTGGTTGAAGAATATCAGAAAAAAATTACAGAATTAGAAGCACAGAAACGTTCCGCACAAGTGGACATGAATAGCATTCGAGACTTTGTGATTTCAACAAACTTCTCAGGATCGATTGAATCCGTATCTGGATTTATACATCCTGTACAAGGTGGAAGTAAAAGTGCAGGTACATGGGCATATCCTGGTGGAGGCATGCACTTAGGACTCGATTGGGCAGCTCCAATTGGTACAACTGTAGTAGCTCCGGCAAGTGGTGTTATTTTATATGCCGCAGCCCCTGTAGGAAGCAACTCAGGCTATTTGGGTAACTGGTCAGGATATCCTTATGGTGGTGGAAACACAATAGAAATGTTGTGTAATGTGAATGATACACTTTATGCCGTAAGCTTCTGTCACTTGTCGCAAACAATCTACGTAAGTGCAGGACAAAGCGTTTCACAAGGACAAGCAATCGCATTATCGGGAAATTCAGGAAATTCAAGTGGGCCACATACACATGTTGAAGTCTATAATCTAGGTTCAATGTCTGTAAGTGATGCGGTAGCTCGTTTTAGTGCGGGTGCTGATTTTGCGTGGGGAACAGGCTGGTCAGGCACAGGTACTTCTTGTGAAGCTGGTAAAGCAGCGCCTTGCAGGGAAAGACCGGAAAAGTTCTTTAGTTAGGAGGAACATTATGATTGATTTAAAAGATGTTTCAAAAGCATATCCCAATGGAGTACATGCTTTAAATCATGTCAATTTACATATTGATAAAGGTGAATTTGTTTATGTGATTGGAGCCACAGGTTCTGGTAAATCTACATTGATCAAAGTGCTAAATGGAGAAGAAGTTCCAGATGAAGGTACAGTTATTGTAGATGGTATTAATGTAGGGGCTTTAAAACATAGAAAAGTTCCGTACTATAGACGTAATGTTGGCTGCGTATTTCAAGATTATCGTTTACTTCCAAAATTAACTGTCTTTGAAAATATTGCCTTTGCCCTAGAAGTTGTGGGTATGCCACGCAAACATATTCGTAAACGTGTAATGGAAGTATTAGAGCTTGTTGATTTGAAAGAAAAGGCTAGAAGTTATCCAGACGAATTATCTGGAGGACAACAACAGCGTGTAACGATTGGCCGTGCCATTGCGAATAAACCAAAAGTTTTGATTGCGGATGAACCAACAGGAAATCTAGATCCCGAAAAGAGTTTAGAAATTATTTCATTATTAGAAAAGATCAACCAAAAACTAGATACAACAATCATGATGGTTACACATGATAAAGTATTGGTTGACCGCTTTAAAAAACGTACGATTATGTTAGACAAAGGATATGTGATTCACGATTCGAATAAAGGTGGGTATAAGAGTTTATGATGAAAGGTTTACGTACTTTTTTATACGAATTGAAGTATGCCTTTCTCCAAATGAAAAGACATATTATGTTGTGCTTTTCTGCCATTAGTGCCATTGGCATTACTCTACTTTTGATTGGTTCGATATTGATTATTGGATTACACGTTAATTATTTTTCGAATGATGTTCAAAAAGATTTGAGTATTCACGTTATTTTAAATGAGGATATTGATGATGAAACAGCTATATCAAGTATTCAGAGTGAAATATCTAAATTAAAGAATGTTTCAAAGGTAGAAGTATCCTCTAAAGATGATGAACTTGAACTTATGATCAAAGAAAAGGGAGATGCTTTTAAAGCCTATCGAGGAGAAACAAATCCTTTATCCAATGCTTTCTTTGTTTATGTAAAGAATGCTTCTTCTATCCGTAAAACAAGTGCGCAGATTCAAAAAATTGATGGCGTATCCAGCACGGCTTTTGGAGGAGACAGCGTTACAAGCTTAGTAGACATGTTGAATATGATTCAAAAGATTGGTTTAGGCATTGTTGCTTTATTGATTCTATTGTCTTTATATTTGATTTATAACACGATTCGAACGACAATTGATTCAAGAAGTGATGAAATCATTATTATGCGTACAGTAGGTGCAACGAATGGTTTCATCAGTAATCCATTCATTGTCGAAGGTATTTTTATTGGACTATTTGGATCTATCGTTCCATATTTATTGGTGCATTTTGGATATGAAAAGCTGTACGAAAGTTTAGACGGAAAACTATTCACACCTATGTTTGCCCTATTTAAACCAAGTACAATCAGCTTTCAAGTAGGACTCTCTATCATTCTTGCAGGAGCCTTGATTGGTGGGCTCGCATCCTTGTTTGCGGCAAGAAAATATTTGAAAATGAAACGATAAAAACATTGCAGAATAAAGGATTGTTTCGTATACTTTCTATATGGAATTATTGGGGCGAATGATTCGTCCCATTTTGTTTTAGAACAGGATGAGCTTATGAGAAAAAAAAGTCAAACAATATTGATTACACTACTATGCATTGCATGTTTTGGCGCAGGCATAAGTGTACCAGTTATTTTAAATAAAAAAACGACAGGAAATAGTAAAGAACAAGAAAAATTTGATACCATTTATTCAATTTTGAATTCAGATTGGTATTATTCGAATAAAATCAAAAACTTGGATTCCAAACTTATGGAACAAGCTATTGATGGAATGACAACTCTAGATCAAGATGCTCATACAAACTATTTTGACTTAGAACAAGCCAAAGCCTTTTCGAGCAGTCTTGAAGGAAGTAATGTAGGATTAGGAATCTCCTTTTATTTAAATGAAAATAAAAACTTCGTTGTATCCAACGTATACATCAATTCAACAGCGGATAAGAAAGGCTTAAAACCCCAAGATGAAATTATTTCATTAGATGATTTAAAATGTAGTGAAAATGATTCAGATACAATCATTAAATATATTAAGGCGCATGAAGGGCAGAATGTTAAGACAAAATATCTTCGTGATGGAAAAGAATATACGACAAATTTGATTCCAGGTACTTTTGATTCAACGGTCGTATGTAACGTATACGAAGATTATGGAGAAATTGTTCTAACGAGTTTCTCAGAAAATAGTGGCAAAGATTTCTCAAAGGCAATGTCTCGCCTACAAGAAGCAGGAATTAAAAAGTTGGTCTTAGATTTACGTAATAATGGTGGCGGCTATTTAAATGCGGCATTGGAAATTTCGAGTTCTTTGATTTCGAAAAAGTCAGTTGTCTTCAAGGAAAAAGATAAAGATGGCAAGTTCACTAAACAAATGACAAAAGATGAATTCAATCAAGTAAAAATGGACAAGATTGTTGTTCTACAAAATGAAAATACGGCAAGTGCAGCCGAAGTTTTGATTGGTGCTTTAAAAGATAATTTAGGGGATACAGTGACTACAGTAGGAACAACATCTTACGGTAAAGGTACCGAACAAGTTACAGTACCATTCTCAGATGGAACAAGTTTTAAGTATACAGTGGCACGTTGGTATACGCCAAAAGGTACAAGCATCAACAAGAAGGGTTTTAAACCAGATGTTGAAGTAAAACTTGGAGAAGTGAAGACAACGTCCTATTATAAAGTCAAGAAAAAGGATGTCATCAAAAAAGACAGCGTGGATGATAATGCCCAAGCTTTACAAGTATATCTGAAGTATTTAGGATATGATGTGGATCGAACAGATACATATTTTTCAAATACCAGCTCTCAAGCTTTGGCAAGTTTTCAACAGGACAATCGTTTAGAAGTAACAGGAGATTGTGATAAAAAGACGTGGGATCTTTTGATGGAAAAAGTATTGTTGAAGATGAATGAAACACCAAGTGATGATACGCAAAGACAAAAAGCGATAGAAGAGGCACAAAAGTAAGTATAAACTTACTTTTGTGTATTATATATATGTGAAGGATGTGAGCATATGGAAAATCAGTTTGAATTAGTATCTGAATATAAACCGAGTGGAGATCAGCCAGAAGCTATTAGGGAATTGGTTTCTGGTTTAAAAGAAGATAAAAAGTTTCAAGTATTGTTGGGAGCTACAGGAACTGGAAAAACATTTACAATTTCGAATGTGATTGCCCAAGTGAATCGACCAACCTTGGTGTTTGCACATAATAAAACTTTGGCGGGACAGTTGTATTCTGAATTTAAAGAATTTTTTCCACATAATCGTGTGGAATATTTCGTCTCTTATTTTGATTATTACCAGCCAGAAGCCTATTTGCCAAAAACAGATACATATATTGACAAAAACACAAAGACCAATGAAGAATTGGATATGCTTAGAATGGCAGCTGTAAATAGTGTTTTAGAACGAAGAGATACGATTATTGTAGCTAGTGTTGCATCTATTTATGGTGCTAGTAATCCAGAACAATATCGTCATATGATCTTTACTTTAAGAAGTGGACAGATCATTGAAAGAAATGAATTGATGCTGGCATTGGTACATCAACAATATAAGCGTAATGATACAGATCCATTAAGAGGGACTTTTAGAGTACGTGGGGATGTCATTGAAATTACACCAGGGCATACGGATCGTTATTTAATTCGTATTGAAATGTTTGATGATGAAGTGGAAAGAATCTGTGAAGTCGATCCAGTAACAGGACATGTCAATCAGTCTTATCAGTTATATATTATTTATCCGGCCAATGGCTATGCGACAAGTATGGATATCATCAATCATGCAGCAGACACAATTCAAGAAGAATTGGATGAAAGATTGGCTTATTTTGATGAGCAGGGTAAACCATTAGAAAAAGAGCGTTTGGAACAACGATGTCGCTACGATATAGAAGCATTAAGAGAATTTGGCGTATGCCCAGGTATTGAAAACTATTCAAGGCATATTGATGGCAGAAAACCAGGTGAAAGACCTTATACACTATTTGATTATTTCCCAGACGATTTTTTACTTGTAGTAGATGAAAGCCATGTTTCGTTACCACAAATTCGTGGCATGTATAATGGAGACCGCGCAAGAAAACAAATATTGGTAGATTATGGCTTTAGACTTCCAAGTGCTTTAGATAATCGACCTTTGCGTTTTAATGAATTTGAGGGGTTGATTAAAAATGCCATCTTTGTATCCGCAACACCAGGAGATTACGAACTGGATCAAACGCATGGGGAAATTGTTGAACAAATCATTCGTCCAACAGGTCTTTTAGATCCGGAAGTCGAAGTGCGTCCTATTGAAGGTCAAATTGATGACTTAGTAGATGAAATCAAGGAGCGCATTGAAAAACATGAAAGAACTCTGATTACGACGCTAACGGTTCGTATGGCCGAAGATTTAACTTCGTATTTAAAAAATATGGATTTAAAAGTAGCGTGGCTACACCATGAAGTTACAACGATTGAACGTACGGAGATCATTCATGATTTACGCCAAGGTAAATACGATGTACTTGTAGGTATCAACTTATTAAGAGAAGGTTTGGATATTCCAGAAGTCAGCTTGATTGCGATATTAGATGCGGATAAAGAAGGTTTCTTAAGATCAAGACGATCATTGATTCAGATTATTGGTCGTGCGGCACGTAATGCCAAAGGTAAAGTTATTATGTATGCCGACAAAATTACGGAAAGTATGCAGGAAGCTATAGATGAAACCGCAAGACGTAGATCGATACAGATGGAATATAATGAAAAACATGGTATTGTTCCAAAGACAATCATCAAACCAATCCATGATGTAGTTCGTTCTAAGGAAACTAAGGAAATGGCGGCTAAGTATTTGAAGAAGAAAAAGTTGCCGGCAAAACAAAAGGAAAAGATGATCAAAGAATTAGAGCAGGAAATGAAAGAGGCAGCTCGTACTTTAGATTTCGAAAGAGCAGCGCAGTTAAGAGATATCTTGTTTGAGATGAAAGGTGAAAAATAACGTGATTCAAAAAAAGAATGGAATTGTCGTAGTAGGTGCGATTTTTGTGGATATTAAAGGCTTTCCACAAGATATATATGTTCCTGATGGGAGAAATGCAGGATATATTGAGTATATTCATGGTGGTGTAGCACGAAATGTTGTAGAAGATATTGCAAATTTAGGTTTAAACTCAACATTTGTTAGTATTGTTGATAATACGGCATTAGGAGAAGATGTTAAACAGAGATTGCAAAATCGAAATGTGAATACAGATTATATGAAATCTATCGAAAACGGTATGGGTACATGGCTAGCTGTTTTTGATCATAATGGAGAATTAGCGGGTTCAATATCTCATCGTCCGAATTTAATGCCGATCTATTCAATTTTAGAAGAAAATGGAGACACAATTATTGAAAATAGCGATTCTGTGGTGGCTGAAATAGATATGGATGAGGAAATTGTTGAAAAAGTTGTTTATTTATGTCAAAAACATAATAAAAAATTATTTGGTGTTGTCAGCAATATGAATATTGCGATTGAAAGAAAAGATCTTTTGAAGCAATTTGATTGTTTGATCTGTAATCAATTAGAATCGAGTATTCTTTTTTCAAGAGATTTTAAAGAGATGTCAGCAGAAGAATTAAGTCATACATTGATTGATGAACTGCAGCAATCAGAATTTAACTCTTTGATTGTAACACTTGGTGAAGCGGGATCTTTATATGTGAAAAACAACGGTGAAAGCGGCTTTTGTCAGGCTCGTCAAATCGAGGTAAAGGATACAACAGGAGCAGGAGATGCATTTTGTGCTGGGACAAGTGCTGGACTAACTTATGGTAAGAGTATGCTTGAGGCTATGAAGATAGGTAGTCATTTAGCTAGTTCTGTCATAGCTTCGTGTGAAAATGTATGTCCTTGTTTTTCGCAAGATAAATTTGATATTGTGAAAAAATAAACAAATTAGTTGCATGATGGAAGATTATGTGTTATTTTATTTGCGAACATAGATTCAATGAGTTCTTCGGGGCAGGGTGCAATTCCCTACCGGCGGTAAAAGTCCGCGACCCACGCAAGTGGCTGACTTGGTGTAATTCCAAGACCGACAGTATAGTCTGGATGGTAGAAGACACAAAAGTATTTTTTGTATTTTTTAGACCCCGAGAAGATTTTTCTTGGGGTTTTCCTTTTGGAAGAGCTTATCCGAATCAAAAGGAGGTAAAAAGATGAAAAAATGGAATGTTCAAACAATTGTATTAACGGCGATGCTTGCAGGTCTTGCCGGGGCATTGATGTCACTGGAATTTTCTTTACCAATGATGCCACCATTCTACAAGATTGATTTTAGTGATGTACCAAGTATTATTGCCCTATTTAGTTTAGGTCCTGTGTCAGCCACTTTAGTAGAAGTTATTAAATTAGTTGTAAAAGTAGTGACAGTAGGAACAAACACAGCTTATGTGGGTGAACTCGCAAATCTTTTAGGCATTGTTCTATTTATTTTACCAACATGGTTTGTGTACAAGAAGATGAATAAGACAAGAAAAGCTGTTATTGTCTCTTTAATTGTTGGAATTCTAATTCGTACTGTATTCGCATGTTTCTGTAATGCATGTATTACTCTGCCACTATATGCCAAAGCTATGGGAATGCCGTTAGATTCTGTTGTGCAGATGGTAGGTTCTGTAAATCCAAGTATTAAAGATTTAACTTCATTTATTGCGCTTGCGACAATTCCATTTAACTTGATTAAAATCTCAGCTAACTACATCATTGGATATTTCTTGATGGAAAGATTGGCTGCCATTCGTCCAAGCTTTAAATTTATCTACGAGGCAAAATAAGTATGATTTGTAAGTATCAAGAATTAACACGTTTAGAAATGGAACAAGTCGATCGAGAAAACACAATTGTTTTGATTCCATTAGGGGCATTAGAACAACATGGAAATCAAGCACCACTTGGTACGGATACACTCATTGCCACAGCTATGTGTGACTATATTGAAAAAGAGTTAAAGGACGAGGACATAAATCTATTATTGTTTCCAGTCATTCCAGTCGGATTGAGCACGGAACATAAAGAGTTTTGTGGCTCCATTACATTTAAACCTATGACTTACTATCATATGTTGTATGACATATGTGAAAGTCTAGCTCATCATGGCTTTAAAAAATTGGTTCTTCTTGTATGTCATGGTGGAAATGCACCGGTCGCCAATTTGATTTCTAGAGAAGTAAGAAGTGATTTTAAAGTGTATCCATTTGTATTAAACTCAGGAGCCTTTGATCATCCAGCTGTAAAGGCAACGATTTCTAAAGGGAATACTTTTGATTTTCATGGCGGAGAAATGGAAACTTCCATGGTCATGGCAATTGATGAAAGTTTAGTTAAGTTAGAAACAAGTGAAAAGGGTATTCCTAAAAATACAGCTATGAAAGCACATTTGTCTTGGCTTGCATCGGATTGGGTAACTGAGCAGCAAAAACCAATTGGGATTGGTGGAGATCCAAAGGGTGCCACTAAAGAAAAGGGAGAAATCATTTTATCAATTAGCGCAAAAGAAATTGTTAAGGATTTGATTTTAATTCGTGACTTTAAAGAATAATATTTTGAAATGGTTTACATTTGATAAAAATGCGTTCACTCTTTATAATTATAAGTATGATAAAAGTAGCCATATTAGAATATGAAAAAGAAACTAAGGACATCGTTTTTCAATTATCTAAATTGTTTATGCATGAGGATTGGTGTTTTCGTCATTACTTAAAGGCGAGTGATCTGGCAAAACGGATGAAGGAAGAAGAGTATCAATTATTTGTGTTTGATGAAATGTTTAAGACGAATCGTATTGAAAGTGTATTTGTACATGATAATCCCAATGCGATTGTGATTTATGTGTGTGAAAATCCAATTAAGACGCGCGGCGATGATGAAAGAAGTCGTGTGTTCTATATTTCAAAAGAAAATATCGCAGATGACATTTCAGCTTATGATCAAATGATTCGTTCGCAATGTATTCAAAGTCATGTGTATGAATTTAATTATGATGGAGTTCGTATGAATCTTTCGTATGAAGATATCTACTATTTGGAAAAGAATGAAAAGATGGTGTATTTCTATACAAAAAAAGGCGTTTTCCATAAGCGTGATAGTATGAATGCACTTGAAGAAGTGTTTAAAGAGTTTGGCTTCTTACGAGTACACGTATCCTATATTGTGAATTCTAAATATATTGTGGCTTGGTATAAAGATGAAGTTGAGCTTATAAACAAGGTTCTGATTCCTGTTTCGAGAGGAAAAAAGCGAAAGATATCGATGAAATAACCGGTTTTACCAGTAAAAAGGCGAGTTTTACCACTTGCCTTTTCTTTTTGATTTTGTTGGTTATAATGAAAGTGTAAAGAGAAGTAAGAGCAGAGAAAACTTCTCTTAAGACAAAAAGAGAGCGGTGAGAAGATGACAATAACATAGAGTTGAAACGGAAAGTTTTAACTATAAAAAGTTGAAGCTATGGAGAGAAGGCTCCAAAGGTTAAGCTAGAGGAATTCTAGAAAAAACATTCAGTGGAACTTAACAAGAAAAGGAAATAGGATTTAGATAAAGGGTTTTTATCGAGTGAATAATCACAAAAAGGATAGAGTACTTGGAATGTTAAGGATATCATCCAATCTAGATCATGGAACTTAAAGATACTCATATATGGTCATACTTGAGAAAATGCTTAAGGAAAATGAATAGAATAAAATCATAATGTGGATGATAAAAAATTGGATAAGGTAGAAAAGTTATCCGGTTTAAAAAAAGTGAATAAATAAATCAGAGCAGATGGAATGTCTGCTCTAATTTTTGTATAATTGTCTCGGTGATGAAGATATGGAAATTAACTATTATGATAATCCATTCGCATCCAAAAGAACGAATGTGATTGCACGAAATGGTGTAGTTTGTACAGGAAATAATTTAGCTACACAAGCTGGTTTAAGAATGCTTATGCAGGGTGGAAATGCCGTAGATGCGGCCATTGCGACGGCAGCTTGTTTGACGGTTGTAGAACCATGTTCAAATGGGCTTGGATCCGATGGATTTGCGATTGTATGGATGAAAGATAAGATGTATGGCATGAACAGTTCAGGTCATTCTCCATATGCGATTTCGGCAGATAAAGTGGATGAAATTCCAAAACGAGGATGGATTCCAGTTACGGTGCCTGGTGCAGTAAAGGGTTGGAAAGCTTTAAGTGAAAGATTTGGTTCTTTGCCGTTTAAAAAGTTATTAGAACCTGCCATTGATTATGCAAGAAATGGATATCCAGTCAGTGCAGAGATTGCTCGTATGTGGAAAAAAGCATTAAATGCGATTCCAAATAGTGAGGAGTTTAAGAGCTGGTATGATACTTTTACTTTTGATGGAAAAACACCTGAACCAGGACAGATGATTTGCATGCCAAAACTTGCGGATGCACTAGAAAAGATTGCTGATACAAATACAGATGCTTTGTATTATGGAGAATTGGCAGATCGTATTGATGAAGAATCTAAAAGATTTGGTGGATTCTTACGAAAACAAGATTTAGAAGATCACAAGGTTGAATGGGTCAATCCAATTCATGTAGATTATCATGGCTATCAAGTGTGGGAATTACCTCCTAATGGACAGGGCATTGTGGCTTTAATGGCTTTGAATGTTTTAAATAATTTTCAATTTAAAGATAGAGATGTGGATTGTATTCATACGCAGATGGAAGCTTTAAAAATGGCTTTTGCGGATGCCAAAGAATATGTTACAGATCCTAAATGTATGAATATGCCAGTGGATGATTTGATAAGTGTTGATTATGGTAAACAAAGAGCGAGTCAAATTGGTCATTTGGCTTTGCCACCAAGGGTAGATAAGCCGCATGGCTCCGGTACAGTCTATTTGTGCACAGCAGATAAAGATGGCAATATGGTTTCATATATTCAATCAAACTATATGGGATTTGGTAGTGGCATTGTCGTAGATGGAGTTTCCTTACAAAATCGTGGATATGATTTTAGTTTAGATCCATCTCATGTGAATTACTTGATGCCTCATAAAAAGACGTATCATACAATTATTCCTGGTTTTTTGACAAAAGATGATAAACCAGTTGGGCCTTTTGGTGTAATGGGCGGTTATATGCAGCCACAGGGACATATGCAAGTTGTCACAAACATGATTGATTTTCATTTAAATCCACAGATGGCTTTAGATGCCAAACGATTTCAGTGGATAGAGAATATGAAATTTATTGTTGAGCCAGGCTTTGATGAGAATATAATTACTGAATTAAAGAAACGTGGTCATGAAATTGAAATAGAGCCTGAATTAGCAATGTTTGGGCGTGGACAAGTCATTATTCGATTAGAAAATGGTGTCTATGTTGCAGGATGTGAATCAAGGACGGATAGTAATATTGCTTGTTATTAAAATTATGTGATAAAATCATAGTAAATAGAAAAGTTGAGGAATTATACATGAAGCTTTTAGCTACAGATTATGATGGTACATTACGTTATGCACAGGATGTAATGCCAGAAGATTTAAAATCGATTGAAGAATG
>OHWJ01000123.1_pt1 | contig 18107 bp, 13 predicted proteins | sample 1579691 | NCBI WGS metagenome assembly OHWJ01 (sample SAMEA3882537, study PRJEB24775) | human gut metagenome | biome: human-associated habitat; feature: intestine environment; material: feces | place: Netherlands | collected 2009/2010
TAACACTACAGATTCTGGTCCTGTCATTCCTGGTTCGAGTCCGGGTATCCCAACTAGAGAGCATCTTTCATTTCGAAAGATGCTTTTTTCGTATATTTACCTTTTGGAGATTGAGGGAGAACTTTGCATTCTACTATGTTCTTCAAAAGAAAAGAGGGTGTGTCATGGACTTATGGCACACCCTCTTATTTGATTTCAATAAAATCTTTTATTTGTTCTCTGCATCAATAGCCTTGATTTTCTCTTTTACGAGCTTTAAGTCTTCTTTGAGCTTTTCTACCTTACGGTTCATTTCCTCTACCAGGCTATTACCCTTCTTGCTTGCCGCATTGAGGAAGCCGAGGTTGTTCTCGTAGGTTGTAATCTCAGCGCGCAGCTGATCGTAGCGGCGCAGCAGTCTGCCACGTTCGTTGTCTAATGCGTTGACACCTTTCTCGGCAACATTCTTGAGGTTGTTCTTGAAGTTGTGGATATGGCGCTTGGCATTGTTGGAACGTAAGGTCTTGTAGAGCTTGTCCATCACTTCGTGATACTCCTGGTAAACCTTGTCCTTCTCCTTGAATGGTACGTGACCTACAGCGTTATACTCTGCGATGAGGTCCTGCATATTCTTCTGCAGGTGCTCGCCGGCGTTCTCAACCAACTCGTTGAGCTTGGCGATGATCTCACGCTTCTTGTCCAGGTTGGCATGCTCCTCGCTGCGTGCACCGGCATTCAGCTTGTTGCGTGCATCGAAGAACTTGTTGCATGCGCCGAGGAATTCCTTCCAGAGCTGGTCGCCCTGCTTGCGAGGCACGTAGCCGATGTTTTTCCATTCTCTCTGCATCTGAATCAGCTTGTCGCCGGTCTTCTTCCACTCGGTGCTGTCTGCCAACTGCTTAGCCTTCTCCACGAGTTTCTGTTTCTTCTCGAGATTCTCTGCATACTGGCTCTTGATATTCTTGAAGAATTCAGCCTTCTTGCTGAAGAATTCGTCGTTGGCGATGCGGAAGCGCTCGAAGATCTTCACGTTCATCTTCTGAGGAGCAAAGCCTATCTTCTTCCATTCACCTTGAATTTTGATGATAGCCTTGGTAGCATCCTCCCAATCGGAAGCCTGCTTCTTCTCCTTCAGATTGATAGCCTCAATCTTTTCGCAGAGGGCAGTCTTGTTGGCAAGATTCTCCTCCTCCTTGGCACGCAGATCCTCGAAGTGCTGCTGGTGCTTCTTGTTGATTACGGTACTTGCATTCTTGAAGCGGGTCCAGATTTCCTCGCGCAGCTCTTTTGCTACAGGACCGATTTCGCGGTATTCCTGGTGCAGGTCTTGCAACTGGTGGAAGGCTGAAATCACATCTGGCTCTTCTGCGAGCTTCTCGGCAGCCTCACAGAGCTTAGTCTTTGCCTCAAGATTCTTCTTGAAGTCGTATTCGCGAGCCTCGTTGTTGAGTTTCAGAAGGTCGTAGAACTGCTCCACGTAGAGCTGGTAGTTCTTCCATACCTCGTTTGCCTTGTCGGCAGGGATAGCCTTGATTTCCTTCCATTCCTGCTGCAGGGTCTTGAATTCCTGATATGATTTGTTGGCCTCTTCTGGCGAAGTGGTCATTGCTTTGATCTTTTCGATAATCTCAAGTTTCTTCGCAAGGTTTTCCTGCTTTTCCTCTTCCTGCTGAAGGAAGATCTTGGCTCTCTTTTCCTTGATAATCTGCATTTCGGCCTTGAAGGCTTCTTCTGTGTCATCTGGTAAGAGAACATACTTTTCAGGATCACCACCTGCTGCGAGATACTCTTTTGTCTGCGCATCTCTTTCTGCGAGATGAATCTTGTAGAAAATTGTCTTCAGCATATCAAGCTCCTCTTTGTTAGGAACTTCTGCACTATGAGCAATTTCTTTTACTCTTTCGAGTACTTCCTGCTTGGTGGCGTATGCCTTCTTGGCAGGATCCAGGGTGCTCTGCTGCAACAGAGCGTTTTCTTGAGAGTCCATCATGTCACTTTGTTTAGTTTATGATTCGAGTTTCTTTGGCCGGTAGTCGTCTCAGACGATTCGACCCACAAAAATATTTATTATATTAATTCTGCAAACTTAAACAAAAAAATCGAATATCTAGTCAAGATATTCGATTTTTTATACTTTTATAACAATAGAAGCCCTTTAGGGCTGTATTTTCCAGCTATAATTGTTCCAATGTTTATAACAGTCGCTTGTATCTCAGGAAGCCCCAGCTTAAGCCTGAGACGATGAATGAGAGCACCAGGGCGAAGGCGAATCCGTAAGGACTCTCTTCCATACCGTTGATCAGGTTCATACCGAACAAGGATGAAATCAGCGTTGGCAACATCATGACGATACTGATACTGGTGAGGGTACGCATCGTGGTGTTCATGTTGTTGTTGATGATGCTCGAGTAGGTATCCATTGTAGATTCCAGAATGTCGGAGTAGATACTGGTGGTTTCCCTAGCCTGCGTCATCTCGATGTTTACGTCCTCGATCAGGTCAGCATCCAGCTCATCCACCTGCAGCTTGAACTTCAGTTTAGAGAGCAGGGTTTCGTTGCCGCGGATAGAGGTGGTGAAGTAGGTGAGGGAGTCCTGCAGGCGGCTCAGGCCTATCAGGCTCTCGTTGTTCACGCCGTGGTCAAGATTTCTCTTGGCCTTCTCGATGAGCGAATTGATCTGTTTGAGTCGTTTCAGATACCATACGGCAGAAGAGAGGAAAAGTCGGAATATCATATCCACATAGTCGGTGAATCCTTCGCCGCGCTTCTGCTGATAGCTTACGAAGTCTATCATCATATTGGTTTCGTAGAAGCATACGGTAATGGTTACGTCGCGCTTGTGGATGATGCCTAGCGGCACTGTGGTATATGGGGTGCGGCTGCGTATTTCCTTGACGTAAGGGATACGGAGGATGATGAGTACCCAACAGTTTGGCTGCCACTCATTGAGTGCAGTCAGATTCTTATCGATATTCCAGAAAGTCTTCATTGTTTGCTAATCTCCAAATAATAAAAGGTTTGGGTATGGAGATGAGCATAGGATTGCGCCCTTCTTGTGGGCTTACGGTTGCTGAATCTCCACGCCTTACAATTCGTTATTGTTCTCCGCGTGATAATCGTCCATTTTGGTTGTTATTTAATGAAACATCTGCAAGCTTTTCTGTATTCTGTTCTTCGCAGTTTTACAGTTCTTGCCAAATCGCCTGCAAAGGTAATGATTTTAATTGAGAAAAGGAACAAAAAAGCCGAGAAATTTCTTCCTCGGCTTTCTTTTTTCATCTTTTTGTAATTTCTTGTTTCTTATTTAGCAGGAATCTCAGCCAGGAGCTGCTTCATCAGGTTCCAGAAAGGAGCTACGCAGCTAATCTGGCAGCGCTCGTTGGCTGTGTGAGGGCTGAGCAATGTAGGGCCGAATGATACTACATCGAGGTGAGGATACTTGCCCAGGATGATAGAGCACTCCAAACCTGCGTGAACAGCCTGTACTACGCCATCCTTGCCGTTCTGCTCCTTGTAAACCTTCAGCACATGCTCCAGGATGTCGCTCTTAGGGTTAGGGTTCCAGCCGCCGTAAGCGCCGCTGAACTCTACCTTCATGCCAGCCATGTTGAAGCAGCTCTCCATCATGGTAGCGAGATACATCTTGTAGTACTCGTGGCTGGAACGGGCCAGAATCTTGATGGCTGCCTTGCCGCCGCCAATCTCGATGATGGCGAGGTTAGAAGATGTCTCTACGATGCCTGGCATAGATGGAGCCATACGCAATACGCCGTCGTGGCAGGCATAGATGGCATCTACCAGGTTGTCCTGAATCTCAGCAGGAACCTCTGTAGCTGGAGTCTCTACGTTCTCGGTGAAGAATTCAATGTTCTCGATGTTTTCGATGCCGTTGAACTCATCGCAGATCTCGTCCTTCCAGTCGGCTACCATGTCGTTCAGTGCCTCTACGTTCTCCTTTGGCAGGGTGAGGACTACCTGTGCCTGGAATGGGATGGCATTGCGCATGTTGCCGCCCTGCCATGAAGCCAGACGTGCGTCAAGCTCAGAGATGGCCTCGCGTACGAAGCGAACCATGCACTTGTTGGCGTTGGCTCTGCCTTCATTGATCTCGATGCCGGAGTGGCCGCCCTTCAATCCCTTCAGGGTAACCTTCACGGCTGCATCTTCCTTGTCTGTCTCTACCTCTTTATAGTCGAGTGTTGCTGTAATGTCGATACCGCCGGCGCTGCCGATTACGAACTCGCCCCATACCTCTGTATCGAGGTTCAGGAGGATGTCACCGTTCAACTCGCCCTCAGGAAGACCATTGGCACCAAACATACCTGTCTCCTCATCTGCAGTGATCAGACCCTCTACTGGTCCGTGCTGCAGGTCCTTAGCCTCCATCACAGCCATGATGGTAGCTACACCCAGACCGTCGTCGCTACCCAGGGTGGTCTTATTGGCACGTACCCAGTCACCGTCGATGATGGTCTCGATAGGGTCGTTCTCGAAGTCGTGGTTGCTTTCAGGAGCCTTCTGAGGCACCATATCCATGTGTGCCTGCATGATAACACCCTTTCTGTTCTCCATGCCTGGAGTAGCAGGTTTGCGCATCACGATGTTTCCGGCAGCATCCTGGAAAGCCTCTACGCCAGCTTCCTTTGCCCAGTCGAGCAAATAAGCCTGAATTTTCTCCAAATGTCCTGATGGACGTGGAACTTGTGTCAACTTGTCGAAATTACGCCAGATTTCCACTGGACTAAGATTCTTAATGTCAGCCATAATATCTTTATTTAAATTGTTAATGTTCTATTTGTTTTTGAATGTTATGCTTCTTGTTCCTGTGTTCGAAAACATCGCTTATTTCTGAATTTGAAGCTTCTTCGTAAACGCCAGTGCTATCCATCCGTAGATGCCCAGCAGGATGACGAGCAGGGTCTGTACGGAGTGAACGATGAGCACGAAGTAGAGGGCGTCGTTCTGCTGGATGCCATAGAGGATAAGCATTGTCTTCACTGCGAAATGCCATGGACCCGCTCCATTGGGTGTTGGTACGATTACAGCTATGCTTCCCACGATGAAGGTCACCAGTCCGCACATCAGATTGAGATGGCTCGTAGATTCAAAGCACTGGAAGGTGAGATAGTAGTGCAGGAAGTAGCTCAGCCAGATGCCCAGGGTGAAGGCGATGTAGAGCGGTACGTTTCTCACGCCCTTCAGCGAGATTACTCCCTGCCAGAGTCCGTTCAGCGTAGCTTTCACCTTATTATATATAGCCAGTTTCTTGAGCAGTATGTGAGCCAGGAAGAGTACGGCGATGCCGCAGATGGCGGTAACCAGGTATCCTGTGGCTGTGAAGTTGCCCAGGATGCTGTCCATGCTCGTGCCCGTCTTGTCGAAGAAGTTCAGGAAGACGGGAATCTGCATCAGGAACACCAGTCCTGTGATAAGTAGTACGAGCAGCGAGTCGATGGCTCTCTCGGTCACCACGGTACCCAGTGCTTTCGGAAACGAAACGCCGTCCCATCTCTTCAGTACGGCACATCTTGCAAATTCACCCGAGCGGGGGATGACGAGGCTCAGGGCATACGAGAGGAATATGGAGTTGATGCTTACGCTGCTGCGCGACTTTTCGCCGATGGGCTCCAGCGCCTGCTTCCATCTCCATCCTCTGAAGAGCTGTGCCGAGATACCGAAGGGGAACGACAGCAGCATCCAGGTCCAGCTCATCTTGTGGAGCAGTACCTCCTCCACCTGCTTGAAATCGAATCCGCGATACATCCAATAGAGGATGGCACCGCCCAGAAACAAGGAGAGTGCCACCTGCCAAATATTGTTTGCTATCTTTTTCTTTTCCATCATAGCTGCAAAGGTAACACTTTTATCGCTTATATGGCACTACTTTCGCATATTTTTAGCATAAATAAACGGTTAGACTCCTTTTTATTTCCTCTTTTTTATATAAAAGATGAAAAAAAAAGCATTCAAGGGGTGATTTCTCGAAAAATAATCGTATTTTTGCAAAATAAATATATCAATATCGTATAGAACGTATGAAAGCTGTAAAGCCAAAGAAAAATCTAGGTCAGCACTTCCTTACTGACCTCAACATAGCCAAGCGCATCGCCGACACGGTGGATGCGTGCCCTGATATACCTGTTCTTGAAATTGGACCGGGTATGGGCGTTCTTACCCAATATCTCGTAGAGAAGCCTCGCCCGGTAAAGGCGGTGGAAATCGATTCTGAGTCGGTAGCATATCTCCACGAGAATTTCCCGACACTGAAGGATAACATTATCGGAGAGGATTTCCTGAGGATGGATCTCAACCAGATATTCGATGGAAAGCAGTTCGTACTCACGGGCAACTATCCATACGATATCTCTTCGCAGATCTTCTTCAAGATGCTCGATTACAAGGATCTCATTCCTTGCTGCACGGGTATGATTCAGCGAGAGGTGGCTTTGCGCATGGCTTCCGAGCCGGGCAACAAGGCGTATGGTATCCTCAGCGTACTCATCCAGGCATGGTATGATGTGGAGTATCTCTTCACCGTAGATGAGGGCGTGTTCAATCCACCGCCAAAGGTGAAGAGTGCCGTCATCCGCATGACCCGTAACGAGGTGACCGATCTGGGATGTGATGAGAAACTCTTCAAGCGACTGGTGAAGACCGTGTTCAACCAGCGCCGCAAGATGCTCCGAGTAAGCCTCAAGCAGATGTTCCCGGGTGTAACCCCACGTGAGGATTTCTACACCACCGACATTATGACCAAGCGCCCTGAGCAGCTCAGCATCCAGCAGTTTGTGGAACTCACCAACTATGTGGGCAAAGAACTGAAACGATTGGAATTAATAAAATAATAAACAAAAAAATATATACAGACTATGATCGACGTAAAAGAAACTTTGAATTCTGCAGCAGAGCGTATGGAGATGGCTGCAATGTATCTCGCAGAAGAGCTCTCTCATATTCGTGCTGGTCGCGCCAACGTGGCTATCCTCGACGGCGTGCGTGTTAACAGCTATGGCAGCATGGTTCCATTGAACCAGGTGGCTACCGTAACCACTCCAGATGCCCGCACCATCGCCATCCGCCCTTGGGACAAGAAGGCTATCAAGGATATCGAGAAGGCTATCATGGACAGTGGCGTGGGTATTACACCAGAGAACAACGGTGAAATCGTACGCCTCGGAATCCCTCAGCCTACTGGTGAGCGCCGTAAGGAGCTGGTTAAGCAGTGCAACAAGATTGCGGAGCGTGCCAAGATTGAGGTTCGCAACGTGCGTCAGGAAATCAAGGAGAAGCTGAAGAAGGCTATCAAGGATGGTCTTTCAGAGGACTTAGAGAAGGATGCAGAGAATGATTTGCAGAAGCTTCACGACAAGTACATCAAGCAGCTCGAAGGTTTGATGGACGAGAAGGAAAAGGAAATCATGACTGTCTAGAAAGACGTCATGTTTATCAGACTTACATTATTAATATGTGATAATGAGAGGACTCGTTATTAAGAATACAGGCAGCTGGTACACCGTCAAGACTGACGATGGCCAGCTGATTGAAAGCAAAATCAAGGGCAATTTCCGATTGAAGGGCATCCGCAGCACCAATCCTGTGGCTGTGGGCGACTATGTGCAGCTCATCACCAACCAGGAGGGCACGGCATTCATCTCTTCCATCGAAGACCGCCAGAACTATATCATCCGTAAATCACCCAACCTCAGCAAGCAGAGTCACATCCTTGCGGCTAATCTCGATCAGGCGCTGCTTGTGGTTACCGTGAATTACCCTGAGACTTCCACCACCTTCATCGACCGATTCCTGGCTGGAGCCGAGGCATACAGAGTGCCCGTCATCATCGTGTTCAACAAGTGCGACCTTCTAACCGAAGAAGAGCTGCGCTACGAGAAAATGATGCGCACCCTCTATGAGACCATTGGTTACCAGTGTGTAGAGATTTCGGCTGCTACCGGTGAGGGCGTAGATGAGTTGCGTCCGCTCATCCGAGACAAGAAGTCGCTGCTCAGCGGCAACAGTGGCGTAGGCAAGTCAACCCTCATCAACCAGCTCATTCCGGATGCCGGACAGCGCACCGCCGAAATCAGCGAGGCGCATAACAGCGGTATGCATACCACCACCTTCAGCGAGATGCTGGAACTTCCGGAAGGGGGCTATCTCATTGATACTCCGGGCATCAAGGGCTTCGGTACCTTTGATATCGAGAAGGAGGAACTCACCAGCTATTTCAAGGAAATTTTCAAGTTTTCGCAGAACTGCAAGTTCTCTGACTGTACCCACACCCACGAACCGGGCTGTGCCGTCATCAAGGCTGTGGAGGAGCATTATATTGCTGCCAGCCGCTATCAGAGCTATCTCTCTATGCTCGAGGATAAGGACGAGAATAAGTATCGTGAGGCATTCTAGAAACCATGGTTTCCGGAGTGGATATAAAATAAGAATTATGGCAAAACAGGAACTGAAGGATTTTAAACAGCGCGTAGAGGAAGGCGAATTTGCACAGAGCGCCGAGATTTCTGCCAGTTATCTCGACGAAGACATCCTGATCATAGACAATGTCAAGGTGTTGCAGAATCCAGACCCCGTAAGGTTGCAGATGAACATGATTGCATCCTGCTTGCGTGGCAGTCTGAAAGTAGAGTATAATGGCAATATCCTCTTGGTAGAGAAGGGCGATATCTTTATCTGTCCTCCCAACTCTACACTCGACATCGTGGAAGTGTCGGGCGATTTTGCGTGCACGGCGATGTGTGTGAGCAATCACGGCATGCTGAATATCCTTCGTTCTCATATTTCGGTATGGAATCGGGCGATGTATGTGAGCAAGGTGTCTGTGCTGAAGATGAACGAGGTGGATATGGTATTCTATGCCAAGTTCACCGATCTGGTGCGTCTATGCCTGGATCCATCGTTCTGCGAGCGCACTTCGTGGAAGCCTTATCGCCGAGAGATTGTGGAGACGCTCTTGAAGAGTGCGCTTTTGGCGGTGAGCAACATGCTGCTGGAGGATATGCCGAAGGAGGAGCTGAATTCCAGTTCTAGCGAACTTTTCGATCAGTTCCTGGAGTTGTTGCAGCAGGCGGAGGTGAAGCATCAGCCGGTGGAGAATTTCGCCCGTAAGCTCTGCATCACTCCGAAGTATCTCTCCATCATCTGCAAGCGCCATTCGGGCAAGACGGCGATAGAGTGGATTACGGAATATACGCTTGCCGACATCACTTATCTCCTCCGTTCTACCTCGAAGACCATCAAGGAGATTTCGGGCATTCTTGGTTTCTCCAACACTTCTTTCTTTGGCAAATATGTGAGAGAGCATCTCCACATGTCGCCATTGAAATACCGCGAAAGTTTGAGGAAGAAATAGCGTTTTGCTATGTCATCTCAAAAAAATGGCAACCGGAAATAATTCGGTTGCCATTTTTTTTCTTACTTCTCTGGGAAGATTTCTGCCAGTTTCTTTGCCATGCGCTCTGCGAGTACGGTGGTATATACTACCTTGCCCTCCGGGTTAATGAGATACATGGTAGGAAGCCAGGAAATCTTGTAATCCTTGGAAATCTGAGTTTCCTTCCACTTCTTGAACTCGCTGTACTGCTCCCATTCCACGCCGTTTGCCTGGGTGTAGTTGTCGAGCTTCTGCTTGTCAGTATCCATAGATACACCGATGAACTTGGCACGGGTGCCGTACTTTTGGAACATCTCCTTGACGGTAGGAATCTCTCTACGGCAATCAGGACACCAGGTAGCCCAGAAATCCAATACCGTCCATGTTCCCTTCTTGAGAGCAGGGAAGGCTGGGGCCTCTGTTCCTACAGTCAGGAGATTCTTGGCATAGAGTACATCCACATCCTGTGGGTTCTGGGCTGTTGTTGCGCTGCCCTGAGCGCTGGCTCCGATGACAGATGCTGCCATGAGGAGCAAAGAGAATATTGCTTTTTTCATTTTTCTTTGTATTTAAAAACTGCTGCAAAGATACGGATATTTTTTTGATTTTGCTATCGGATGAAAGAAAAAATGCCGGGTGCATCTTGAAAAAGATGGCCCGGCATTGTTTTTGCCTCTACTTTCTGTTTTATTTTAAGATCACTTTCTCTGAATAGGCTTTGCCGTTAACATAAAGATAAAGTACATACTCTCCCAAAGGCAGCCCTGAGCAATCGAAATCTTTCCGATAATCGTTACCTGCCTGCTGTTGTAGGGAAGCAGACTTGAATACCATGCCGGAAGTATTGCAGATGAGAAGTCTGAGCTGAGCATCTGAGACTAGGGAGTATGACAAACATACCTTCTTGCCATTGACTGATACTTTATAGGAAATGTCACCTTGCTTGGTATTTGGTTCCAAACTTATGCCTCGCATTTTATCCTTCAGTTCCTTGTTTTGTTCATCCTCTAGATGGCTCATTCCTTCAATATTGGCAGCATAGGCAAAGGATTGCTCCAAGACTTTGCGTTCTCCCTTTTTGATGGAAACCTCGATGATTTTCAATATGGGATAACGGTATCCCATGGCGTACCACTCGAAGATTGCAGCTTTGAATTTCATTGGTTCGTCTTGTCTCACAGACATGAGACTGTCCTTTGAAACATCGATGTTGGCAACGATGTTCCTTTGTATTAATAACGTATTGTTGAGAGAATCATTGTATGGCATGATTAATTTTCCCTTTGCCATGATTTTGGTGCAGCAAGTACCTGATAACACAAGTTTGTTCTTTGAGCAATAAGTCCCCTTGCCCTCAATCTGACAGACCAAGGAATCATTGAGGGGAAATGGAAACTTGAGATATTCAAAAGAATTACCAAAATCAATGTTCAGTAATGGGGTTTGCAAATGCTTCAAAAGCAAATGCTCCTTATCTTGTGAAAAATCGAGAATGGCATCCTTGTCTATCATCTTGATGCGGTTGCTATCGTTTCCAACAAAGAACACCTTTTTCTCTTGTCCAAGATATTTGGAATTGGAGAAATCCCATAGTTGTTCCGAAAAACTAGAACTTTGCGGAACTGTTGCAGTTATAAAGTCATAGTGTATGCTGTCACCGCCTTTTGAGAGATTGGCGGTGGCAGTAAGTTCGCGGCTTTGTGCCCCCAAGGAGGCACAATTGCTAACCATGATGCTAATGTAAATGATTATCTTTTTCATTTTTTTTCTTTTGTTGTTTTAGATATTTCACAGCAATAATTATAGTAACTATTGTGGAAAATGCCAAATAATATATATCAAATAACACCTCATTATATAGGTTGTCTACAACTTCAAAACCATTAGGAACATCAACTAATTTTAAAAATATATAGTCAAAATCTCCATAATGATAGTCTAACATCCAATATATCCATCTCATAAAAATGAGGTAGATATGCAAAGCTACTAAAATTAACACTAATATTTTAAATGATTTTTTTTTCATTTTCTTTGCTATTTAAATAATTGATTAATAAATTCTTGGGGGTTCTTTACCTTGACTATGTCTTTAGGATGTTTTCTAGAAACTTTATCTAACAGATGTTTCAATGTGGAAGGACTTATTACTTTATCTTTGTAATTATAGCTTCCACCGAAATCTTGCATAGGAGTTATTTCTTCTGCAGGGACAAGAGGATTACTTTGCTTATAGTTTACCCCTTCTATCGATTTTGTCGTACAGTTATTGGTGAAGATATTGTATTCGTCTACAACCTTTGCATCTGGATTATTCTTTATTTTTTTTGTAGTACTTTTGGTTTTTGTTCCACTTCCCCATATTTCATCAAAGAAAGAAGCTATATCTTTATCGCTTCCTTTTTCTATTGTGTAAATTGAGATGTTTCTTTTTTTTGAAAACTCATTTAAATATTCTCTTGCTTGTTTTCCTGTTTTTCTGACAAGCACACCTTCACCTGTAGGCGTAAATTGATGTAAAATGCTGCCAGAACTACCTAAAGCCCCATACCTTCCATATGTATATACAATAGTGTTTCTGCCTTCTCCTATTGTGACAAAGGTATGTCCTAGTCCATTTGTTTCTATGTAAATGCGTGGCCTTAACCCATCAAGGTCTAAGTATGTTATAGGATTATTTATACTGTAAATATAAGGATTTATACTACAGTATTTCTCTGCTAATTTGTCCACTCTATCCCAATTACCCTTGGCTGCATCATACATTCTTGCCCCATGGTCATACCAATCCAAGCCCGAAGTATGGTCAAACTCCTTGCCTATGTACTTGTTTCTTTGCAATTCCGAGTTGTATGTCAGGTCGCCATATACTCCTCCAAATGGGTAGTAATGGTTTACCTGCTCAACCGTACCATTCTCATTCACTACCATGCGGATGCTTCCGAGATGGGTCTTTCTCGTAATAGTGGTATGTAGGATTGAGGTTACTGTCGAATGAGCAATAGCCACCCTCAAACTGATACTTGCTCAGCTTGCCATCTTCAAATATGAAGTCACCGATATAGTCCGTTGTATTGGTTGTGAGAGCCTCATGTATGGTTCTCAACTTACTGCCACCAGCATCATAGACATACTTTGTCTTGAAACCATTGTTGAAGGTAATGCAGCTAAGATTATCCAACACATCGTATTCTATCTTACTGATTCCCTTATTCAAGTCTTTCGTCAAAGCTCCGTTGGCATTGTAGAAGTATTCCGTACTCTCACTTGCTCCATCCTTGAAGTCGAACGAACCATCATAAAGCAAGCTTCCTGCCTTGTCAGAAATACTCTGTATCTGGTTGCCACGGTATTGATAGGTCAAGTCATCAATGAGCCCAAATGTCCCATTGTTCTTCTTGCCATATCTCTGCAAGCGTTCGATAGAGCCATTAGGGGAGTATTGAGGAATATACTCAGAATATCTGTCCTTGTTTTGGCTCATGGCTGTTCCCTCTGCGTAAGCAGAAGCAGTGAGCCTGTTCAGACCATCGTACTCGAAATCATATCCCCTAAGTACATTGTCATAGGTGTTCTGCCATTGCATACGACTGATGTTGCCGTTGTAGCAAGGAGTTTCACTACCACTTTCATATTTGAGCGATTCCTTAAACCTATCTGATGCTGTTAACACCAGCCAGTTGCGAATGTTGTATTCGTGCGTGATAGTTCCTGCATTGCCACTTCTTTTGGTGGAAACAAGCCTGCCCAGGTCATCATATTGGTATGATGCAACCGCCTTGTCACCATTGCCTGCATTCAATGTGATGGTTTCTATCTTGTCATTATACTTATTGTAGCGATTCTTTTGAGTAATAGTCTTGTCAACTCCACTCTTTTTGATTTGTGTCACCATTGTCTGAGGATTCTTTGTAAAGGAATAAGTTGTCTTTTGGCACAGCAAGGCATCATCTTGCACTGTTTGCCGTGTTTCAACTATTAAACCTTCTTGGTTATGGTAGATGGCTGCCACATGAAATTTACCGTCAGTGTCTCTACTGATAGTTCCCGTGAGCATGCCCTTGCTAAAGCTTTCCTTTGTGTCGGACGCTGTGGAAGCGAGGCTTTGGGAGGTGCTTTGCTTGACAAGTTGTCCATCCAGAAAACGATGGTCGTCATAATAGTTGACAACGTACAACTGTCCGTTCATTAAGCCTAAGTTGTTCGTTGTAACATAACCGCTACTAAACAAGCCCGAATTGCCCCCACGATATTGAGCAACAGCAGATGGGCAAGAGGCATTGATGGCTGTTGTGCTACCTTGAACTATTTGTCGCCCCATTTCGTCATACAGATAGAACATGTACACACCTTTTTTCCTCATCTCCCCATCCTGTGAGAACATGAGATTGTCGGCATTGTCATACCACAGTTGCTGGTACTCACAACCAGGCAACCGTTTCCAAACGCATCTGCCTCGCTTGTCATAGCGATATTCATAGGCGAATTTCTCCATATCAGCCTCCTCTTGATAAGACGGAGAAAGGACAAAGCGCAAATCGCCCAAGTCGTTATATACATAATAAGTGTCAATATAGTCACCTTGTCCTATTTGTCTTTTCAGAACTATCCGCCCCTGACTGTCTGTAAAAGTTTTCACTTGTTTTCCGTCCTCATCCGTTATGGTCTCTTCCATAAGTGAGTTGGCAGAGTAATAACCAGATAAAAGAATAGAACTTGCAGTCGCAGTGTAAAGTTTGACCACGTTAGCAGCATTGAGACAAACATTTCTCTTTTTGGCATGAGAAGCCGTATTCCATTTCTCACCTGGTCCTGTTGTGGAAACAGAAAAGAGATTGCTACCATACACATAAGTCATATATGGACTAGCATCCGTATAGGCATTGACGGCACGAGACTCTATGTCAGACAAGGCCACGTTTCTGATAGATGAGGACAAGATGGCTGGAAGCCAGGTTCTCATCGCTCGGTGCATGCCATCATACTCCGTGAAGCCTTGGGCAGTGTTCCCCTTAGTGCCAAGCCCGGTTGTTGCATTACTAATCTCCCTGCCCAATCCATCCGTGAAGGAAAAGTCATCAATGTAATTATTGGAAGATGCATCCAGCATGGTTCTCTTTTGCACATAATTGTGTGTAGATGCCGAACCATTGTTGTAATAATAAGAATAAGACTGAATAGTCTTGCCTTGTGTATCCTTGACGGCAGACAATCTTCCCAATACATCATAGCTATAATAAGTTTTCTCTCCAGATGGTTCCTCACGGGATGTTATACCCACTAGTGGCTGATAGTTGTATAGAGTGCACATACCACCGAGACTTTGAACTTTTTGTTTGATGGTTTGCAAGTCAGACACGCTAGGCGTCAAAGCATTTTCAACCCTAGTTATATTTGCATATACAGAAGAAAGAGATGTGTAGGAAACCCCATCTATCAAAGCTACTGGCAACTGATGTCTATATCCCCAGACGATAGTGAACTTTCTTACATTGTCCTGGCTAAGCGAACGCGGATTTCCATTCGAGTCAAAAGAATCGTATGTAAATCTCTTTTCTAGAGCATTAGCTTCTCTAGAAATACTATACGATGTCTCTTGCAACTTGGCATTGACAAAGGCATGGCCGTATTCCTTGTTTGAAACACATAAGTTGTTCTTAATTATTTTTTCACCAAGCACTATGTCTATTTGATGGCGAGAAAGCATTTGATTGACGGTAGACATGCTTGTTGATTCCAAGTTTGAGGCATTGAACGGATAGGTGTAATGTGTGAGAAGGGATTTTCCGTCGCTGCACTCACGCTCTACAACCGTAGGCTTGAAACTTCGATAGTCGCTGTCATACAGATATGACTCGGTGACTTGCTCACCGATTTCGTAATTGATGGAGGACTTGCTCTGTAAAATGTAAAATGTCGGTATGGCATAGACATCGTGATAATGGAAGGAATTAACAAATTCTGCCCTTGAAGGATACGGGACATAAGTATCCCCAGCTTGATTGGAAAAATAGACAACTTCAACATCGTCCTTAGACACACGTACTCCCACAGGAAAGTCATCCTTTACAACTTTCTTGTAGTTATATGAGGTGCTACTTATTGTACTTTGTTTTCCTTCGACGAATTGATAATGAACTTCACTTAGAAGAAGTGGTTGTGGAAATCCTGTATCACAGTTGTACAATTCTGAGTAGAACCTAGGATAATCATAGTTGTCAGTTCCTGGGCAACGATTGTCATTCTGCATCGCATCTGTGTATAGACTTGTAGTTTTGCCGCAAAGATTACCGTTCTTATCATAATAAGAACGATTCACGTTTCTGTAAAAGACTGGTGTGCCGCTCCAGCCAGACAGAGGAAGAATGGGTGAACTTTGGCTAACGACATGTTCGTCGCTATCCCATTCTGTTGCTGAGCAATGAAGATGCATTTCACGATAGTAATAGTAGTATGTGGAATAGCGGAATAAATCCTCAGAAATTTGTAAGTATTGACTTCCACCATCTGGATAGTCGAAAACTTCACGATTGAGGACTTCGCCTTGATAAGTGTTTGAAATTTCCTTTACTCGGATTCCACCACACATCCCTGTGGCAACATTTCCCTCATAGGTAAACGAGGAGGAGCCTCCCGTAGGGTAGGTAATGCTGGTCAGAATGCCATGTTGTGCATATTGAGCGTCTGGTGTTCTGTCCGTACCACCGATACTAGCATCTGCCATGTATTCTGTTGGTACAGCATGTACCGAGTTCGTTCCATTGTAATATCCCCAATAATCCTCATGGAAACGAATGGTAGAAAGGTCGTTTATGTTCATATAATCAGGCAAAGCATTCATGTTATAGGAAAAGAAATATTTGACGGGATTTGTTCCTGTCGCAGCCCCATTCATGGTAATGCCCTTGAGAAGCATCCGTTTGCCACGCAAGGATGTTCCTAGATATCCAGTGTTATCAAGGGACACTGTATTGATGATATTACCTAGATCATTTTTAACTAGTATTTGGGTAAGTCTTTCTCTTTGTAACTGATATTCAGGACGGTCGCTATTGTAAGTAAATTCAATTCGGTTTCCGTTCCATATGATTGAGGTCAAGAGAGGAACAGCATAATTTACATTGGTCTTGTTGATGGCATATTCGGCGATTGGCCCTGATATCGGTACATATGGCATATTATTACCAACATTTTCTTCGTCCCAGTCGTAATATATGCCAGAATGTTGATATTCGGAGGCAAATGTTTGGTAATATACGGAAGTCTTGTCATAAGAAAATGTTATGGTATCGCACTTCATGGGCGTGACAATACTTGTCAAATGACAAGCTGAACGATGACTGTATCCAAGACCACCTACCATTTCTACTTTGAGAAAGAAGTATTGTGTGCCATCCCCATCAGTAATCTTGAATCCACTTTCTAGTTCTTCTATCTTGATAGGCTCATACGGAATGGTTTTGATGCTCATGTCGGTATAGTCATAACGAAAGCATCCATTATGACCATTAAAATTGTATTGATACCTATCCGACTCAGTGTCTATGGTTCCACTACCATTGGCAATTTCTCTAAAAGAATTGGCAGGAATTGTCGTGGATTGCAATAGCTTCTTTAGCTCACTGGCAGACTTGATGGTTTGGCTAGAAAAGTCATCCCTTGCACCATTTTTACTGCAACCTATCACACCACCTGCATTGAGAACCCACCCAAGTCCAACGGGACTAGCCACATCGTTAACTTTGATACCTGATGCATGGTAGCTAATGGAAATCGGGATACGAACACCATCCCATTCTATGGTATAGATAGGAATGTCTATATTGGGAATCCCTGTGGCAGGACTGACTGGAAACTCTGTATACTTGAGCAAACTAGCAGTTTGTGGGGATTGTGGTGTATAGCGACCAATGGCATCCAGCGTGCCATCTTCATTTCTCATGGTCTTCTTGTGCTTGCGGCCCAAAGAATCCAGCTGTAAGCTGTCTGGCTTACTCTGAGAATATGCATTTGGCACCACCATAAGTAAAAATACCAATAAAAAAATACTAAAATACTTACTCATAGGCGAACGGACGATAAAAGGTGATTAATGTTTATTAACTTGTGGCAAAGTTAAGGAAAAATACGCAATGTTGTATTTCGCTCAGATGTAAATTATAAAAAATTAACTGTCGAGCTTTAAGACGGTAACTACTCTTTTACCTTTGCACCCTGAATCAAGTAACATGGATTTGGTTAATTGGTGTTAAGGTGTACTATTAACTAGGGTGTCCAGTTCTATGTTCCAATATTAACTCACTTGTTTGAGAGTTTTGGTTCGTTTATAGTAAAATGATAGATCTGGTCGCAAATTGCGACTGGTTTAATAACTTGAAGCTCTTTACGGCTCGTTCATATACATACACAGAACTTATATCCAACAACTCATCGCCCACCAGCTGATTTACGCTTGCACAACAGCTGTTGTGCGGCTGAAGATATAGGCTTCTCCGGCTTATAACATTAATTCTTCCGGCAACAAGTAAAGGTTACTCCGAAGACTTCTTACGTTAAACCGATGCAACAATGATAGCACTTACAAGGCACGATGATAGTACTGACGATGCGTAAAGCAGCTTGTAGCGATTATTGCCTCACAATGGCACAACATTGCCCCTTACCAGGGCAATAATCTGCCATTGCCTGGCACAAAACGATACGTCGGGAGTTTTTTTATAAAAGCACCACTCTTCTTTTTAC
>OHWJ01000152.1_pt1 | contig 15768 bp, 12 predicted proteins | sample 1579691 | NCBI WGS metagenome assembly OHWJ01 (sample SAMEA3882537, study PRJEB24775) | human gut metagenome | biome: human-associated habitat; feature: intestine environment; material: feces | place: Netherlands | collected 2009/2010
ATCCCACAAATTGTGACGCACATCTTGCAGAAAGCCTTTTTCAGACACGCTCTAGCTCTCCAGAAATATTTTTCTTCTGTTGAACTTTATCAGAAGTAATCATATCCTCCATGGATATCTACAATACTTCCATTCATGTAGTTATTGGTAAGTATACTGTACGCCATATCTGCCACGTCTTTGATCTCACCGAATCTGTGCAGTGCGATCTTGCGGTTGATGCGTTCGTAGCTTTCCGGTGTGCGGTTCTCATGCCAGGGCGTCTGGATGAAACCGGGGGCAATGGCATTGACTGTGATGCCTTTTGGCTCAAATTCCTTTACCAGCGATTTGGTAAGGAAGTGGATGGCAGCCTTGGTCACGCCGTATACCAGAGAGGAGGAGTATGCCTGCTGCCCTGCATAGGAACCCATGAAGAGTACTCTTCCGCCCTCTGTCATAACAGGCATAAATTCTTTGACCATAAATACAGGTACAGACAGGTTGGTATTTACGATCTTATTCCATTCCTCGAAAGTGTAATCCTGAAATTTATCGTAAGTGCTGATTCCCGCATTGCTGATCAGCCAGTCTACGTGTCCTGCTTTCTCTTTTACTTCTCCGACGAAATTCATCATATCGTCATAGGAAGACATGTCCGCTTTCAGAATAATAAGCTTCTCCTGGTCTTCCGGTTTCAGGCTGTCCCAGAATTCATTGGCTTTATATGCATTGTGAGCGTAAGTGGCAAAGATCAGATCATCTTCTGCTGAGTTTGCCAGTATCTTCTCCACAATACCGCGTCCGATTCCGGAGGTGCCGCCTGTGATCACTGTTACCTTGCTCATTTTATATTCCCTCTTTTTATTCATCTATAATACAGACAGATCTGTTCTCTGTCATGCGGGAGTCTCCCCACTTCCATAAAACGGACTGCCTGCAAAAAAATTCCTTCTATATTATATATTCCACATTACCGAAATATATTCTTCACTCCTACAATTCCATCAGTCTGTCATAAACTTCCTTCGGTGCATATGGCTGCTGATTATGGATCGGTTCACCCAGACAGGTCTTGGGATATGCAAAAGTTCCATGCTCCAGCATAACTTCCAGAAGTTTCGGACCTTCCCCTTCCAGAAATTCCGGTGCTTCTTCTCTGACTGCATCGCAGAGCATTCTCAGTGCGGGAATGCCGTAAGCCTTTGCCACCTCTGCGAAATTACAGGAAGCAAAACCGCAGCCGTCTGTGGTTCCTGCGAACAGACAGTCAAAATAATCTCTCTGCAGGTGACGGATCATGCCAAGTGCTTCATTATTCATAACCATGATCTTAACAGGAAGATTCTCTCTCTTCACCCACTCCAGTTCCTGGATATTCATCTGGAGTGCACCGTCTCCGCAGATGCAGGCGGTCGGTTTTCCGGTTGCATAATACGCTCCGATAGCTGCCGGAAGCCCGTAGCCCATAGCTCCATGTCCGCCGGAGAAGAGAAGTTTCTGTCCTTCATGATTCTTGAATGACTGGTAACTCCACACCATATGCTGTCCTACATCCACTGCGATCGCGGAGGTATCCTCCAGCATATCACTGAGGTCTGCGATCATACGGTTCGGATATCTTTCCGGCGTGGCATCATCAACTGCCTGAAGATTTTCCTTAATCTCTGTGCAGACATTCAGCCAGTCACTGATCCCCTCTGTATCCGGAGCTGCTGCTTTTGCAAGACAATCGATTACTGCACCTGTCTCTGCCTGCAGCTTCACTTCATTGATACCATTCTCATGGATATCTCTCTGAAGATTGTATGGATCAATATCTATACGTATGATCTTTGCACCTCTGGCAAATTCATGTACTTTGGTTCCGATCTGTCTGGTACACAGAGAAATGCCAAAACAGAGAAGCAGATCGCTTTTTGCATTGGCGATCATATTTGCATAACGGTGTCCATAGGCACCGCCGATGCACCCGAAATTCAGCGGATGGTCGTATCCCAGAACTGATTTCGCCAGAACGCTGGTGATGATCGGAATCTGTCTCTTCTGTGCAAAGCGGATCAGTTTCTGCTGGCTGAAGCTGCTGTCCACGCCATGGCCCAGCATGATCACCGGACGTTTTGCCTGTTCCAGTGCTTCCAGAATCGTATCTGCCGCCTGCTGTGCTGCAGCTGCATCTGTATGTTTGTCCTCAAAAGTCATGTCATAGACCGGATTCTCCACTTCACTTCTCTGGATATTCATGGGAAGATCGATGAGCACCGGTCCTCTGCGTCCTGTGGTTGCAATATGGTATGCTTTATTTAATTCCTCCACAATGTCCTCAGGGTTTCGTATCTGAACAGCATATTTCGTGATCGGTTTCGCCATTGCCACAATATCTGTCTCCTGAAATCCCTGCTGACGCAGTCCTTTAATCCCGGAGTACTCATACGTGTTCAGCTGCCCTGTCAGAAAGATCACCGGCAGAGAGTCGTAATATGCATCTGCCACACCACTCAGAAGGTTGATGGCTCCCGGTCCGCTGGTAGCATAGGCGCAGGCACATTCTTCCTTCGCCTGTGCGTATCCGCAGGCTGCGAAAGCTGCCCCCTGTTCATTGTAACCGGAATGATTCTCTGTCTCCGGATTTCTCTCAATGGAGTCTACCAGATGTGCGATCATGGTTCCCTGATAGCCGAAGAAATGGCGGATTCCTTTTTTCTGCAAAAACGTAACAATATAATCTGAAAGTTTCATGTTCCCTCCCGTCAGATCAGCGTGCCGATCTTACTTCTCTGTACTGTCTTTCCTGTTTTCTCCAGTACGTCTATATAAATGTCAAAAATCTCTTCGTCCTCTGCAAAGAGTTCATTCTTCTGCAGACTCTTCTGCATCATCTTGAAATAGGGACGAAATACCCTCTCAAGTGTCATATAATCTTCATTCTTATACAAGTTCTTAATGTAGTCTTTCTGCTTCTCATAGGAAACACTCAGATTCAGGCGCTCCCCACAGAACTCTACATAATCCCAGCATTCATTGAAGTAGTCTTTGTGCCGCCTGCTTCTGGCAAGTTTGCGGGCATTTTTCATTCGCTCTTTACAGTATTTCTCAAAGTTTCCGGATTCTTTCCAGAACTGTGTATAGCTTACCCTCGCACTGACTGCCAGCGCAATGGGTGTCACATAGCGGGGTTCCTTTGCATCTTTATAATTCTTTCCATAGCTTATGGTAAGATATTCTGCGGTTTTTGCCGGAACCTGGAGTTCTGCACCTTCCAGAGTGACACGTTTACTCTCCGCAAAAATTTCTGCAGGGAAAACGGTAGTCTGTTTTCTTCTTTTGAGGATATATTTATTTGCTCCGGGCTGCTGGCAGGATCTGACAAGTCTGTCATACAAATGTGCAGCCTGTCCCTGGCGTCCGGTTATCATGCACTGCAGCCGCATAATTGTACGGTTCACCCTGCTCCTGAAATTTCTATCTGCATAGTTGATATGACAGAGCTCTGTCCATGCATTCTCATCTCTGGATAATCTGCGTTCTGCTTTTACAGAGGCTGCCGGCGTTCTGAGCGGAAAAATACTGACTCCTATTCCCGGGAATGCGTAGTCTCTGGTGTTGTCCAGATTCAGGCACAGAGTATCTGTATTGGTGTATCTCAGATAAAATCCTGAGAACCATTTGTGGCTCTTCATGGATTCCAGTGCTCTCTTTTCCCTTGGATCTTCATCCACAGCCAGACGGAACCGTTCCATATCCGCTGTTTTCATCAGCACAACTCCAAACATGGGATTCTGTGGGAAAGGATGCCCTTCCACTGCGCAGAGTGTCAGTCGTGGAGAGAGGTAATATTCTATTTTATTCCGGCGGCATATTTCATCGATTTCCTGTAATAATGATAAAATCACCTTTTGTTTTTTGTTCAACTCTTTACTCCATTTCTATTGATGTCACTTAACAGTTACAGTCTGCACGATCTTCTTAATATCTTCAATACTTTCATATTTATCAAGCCATTTATCAAGCACAACTGTAATATCCGTCTTCTTTCCAAAGCTTTTCGCCTGTCTGCTGCCATCGTTCAGATCATTGATAAAAATACGGTACAGCTCTGTTCTTACATAAGAAGGCATCTCATATTCCAGTGCTTTCTTATAATTTGCAAAAGCCTCCCTGGTCTGTCCCTGTTTCATCCTGACATCACCCACCAGCTTATAAGCGCAGGCTTTCTCTTCTCTGCGGAACTGACGGTTTCGTACCTGTTCTGCAAGCCACTCCAGTTCGCTCTCCTCACCTGTACAGATGATCTGGGTGCGCAGTTCTGCAAGCTCATTGGAATACCCCAGCCGCTTCCATGCTCTTGTAAGAGCTTTCCTGTACATCTTATGTTCTTCTGAAACTTTAACCTGTATATCCGCCGGCGCTTTAACTTCTTCAGTTTCTGCTGACGGATCTGATACTTTTTTATTCACATCATCAGCCGATGTTTCATCTGATGTTCTATCTGATTTTATCTGTTTTCTGCTTTTTCCCGGATTTTTCTCCACACTGACTGGCGTGATCATCTGTGTGCCGATCACAGCCCGGATTTCACCGATTTCTTTCTCTATCTCGCTCTGCGTACGTGCACACACTGTTTTTGCCAGATATAATGCTCCCTGGATATCATCATCCTCAGGTATCAGACGACTCCACAGCTCCATCAATGCGAGAGCCTCCTTCTTGTTGTGGTTTGCAATAAGCTCTTCACAGCTTTTCAGGATTTCAGATTTGTATCCTCTGAAGAATCTGTCCATCTCCATCCATACAATTCCGTTAGTTGTCTTATTCTTTACCTGAAGATAAAGCTCTGCCGCTTTCTGCATCTCGCCATCCATCCAGAAGATATCTGCCTTATATTTCAGGAAATAACCATCCTCAGGAAACATCTTAAGAGCCTTATCAAGAAAACGTTCTGCTTCGATCCGGTTCTCTCCCGCATCCTCCATCAGGAACCTGCACTTAAATTTCATAAATCCCGGATGTCCCGGATATTTCTTCAGAAGCTCATTGACGATCTGTTCTGCCTCCTTTATCCGATGGAATTCATAATGATCCGCAGCTTTCCTGAAAAACTCAATATCTTCTTTCAGTCCCTCCATCTCAGGACTCAGATGGTCAAGCTGCTGACGGACCTGCATCATCCGATATGCCTTTGACACACGTTCTGTATAAAACAGAGTAAGCATTGCCGCATAGAATACATCGTCAGGTATCTCCACAAGTGTTGGATGATAAAAAGCATAAATGTTGGTATAGTCTTCTCTTCCGATAAAGTCAGCACTAAGCTGATTCTTATAATAAGAGCCAAAAAGTGCACTCAGCTTACGGAAAGATCTGCTTTCCACCAGCTCACTGATCTTAAGTCCTGATTCATCGATCGCTCTCTGCAGGTCCAGTGCAACAGCGCGGGCTTTCATTGCAAGCCCATCCTGGCGGACCTTATGGCTTTTTTTCGCAATGCGCATATTGTAGAACTTTCGGAACACACTGTCCCAGCGCAATCTTTCCTTATTGATCTTCGGCATGTATTCTTCACGTAGCTCCTGATAAGGAAGATCATCTACACACACTGCTACATGACCCTCCCTCTTATCATGAGGAGGCATGTATGACCACTCGTCTCCATAATGCCAGATCAGATAGTCACTCATTCTGTGCGGCACCATTACCTCTGTGTTCTCAAAGTTCATATATTTCACAGGAAACATCATGTCCTTATCAAAAAGGAACGGACAGCCGCCCCAGCGCATGGCATAACGGTCACATTCCTCTTCTTTATAAGAGAACATGATCTTCTCAAGCTTTGCCAGTGTTCTTTTTTTGCCAAGAAAAATATAAGAAAGAAGATACTTCAGATACATGGATGCAGGTATCTCCCAGCGGTCGCTGTAGCCTACAGAAATATTGATAAGATCTGAGTAGATCATCATGTGTGTTCTATATTTCTCGTATTCTTTGTCGTCAGCCGGAACAGGATCCAGTGTAAGAATGTCTATGATTTCTCCGCCGCAGTCCTTCCCGATAATCTGGCTCTTATGGATGGCACAGGTATTGGTGGATGCGTAGCGCGGAAATGAATTTGTATAGTTTCTGTCCACCTCCGAACACTGTATCTCTCTGTCAGGCGGGAGTTCTGTTTTGCATATCTCTATGAATTTCTCCCAGTCCGGACGTGGCATATAAAGGTCTACATCATCATCCCAGGGAACAAATCCCTCATGTCTGAGAGCTCCGATCAGGGAGCCTCCTGCCAGCACGTATCTGAGGTTATGTTCTCTGCAGATTTCATCAACCTCCCTGAAAAGCTTCAGGAGGTATTTCTGTTTCTCCGTCATGAATTGTCCTTTCTGTTGATTGTTTCCAAAATTTCTATTATTCTTACCGACTCATCATAGAAAAGCCGGGTACATTCTGTCCGTTTGTCTCTGATCATAATCATCAGCTCCTGCAGCAGATAGCGGAAACCATTTCCCTCGAAGTTAAAGCTGTACCTTTTCAGAAATTCTTTTCCTGAAATATTGGCTTCAAAGTATCCGGTGTTCCACCAGTCATTAGGGATAGTTACCCTGCCGTTGCTTCCGATGATCACAAGTTCATTCTCAATGTCAACCGTTGTTCCGATCTCAATAGTCGCCAGTGCACCGGCGTATTTCATGGAAATCATATCATATACAAAACGGCCTTCCTGATTGCGGACCGCATTGGTGTTGATATCCTGGCATTTTTTTCCCAGCAGTTTCAGTACTGCGCAGATAGCTGTGCAGACCGTCTCATTAAAAGTCCTGCCGCCCTCGAAATCATCCTGGGAGATTGCACATTTGACACTTACCAGATCTCCCACCAGGTTACTGTGTACCAGCCATACCAGCTGATTAAACGCCCGCAGGTAGACCAGTGTGGTCCGTTCAATGAGAACCACATTGTTCTCCCTTGCCACCTGAAACAGGTAGCGCAGTTTCTCTGAGGAAAGTGTCATGGGCGAATCACTGATCACATATTTTCCTTTTTTCAGCGCTCGCTCAATATATTCTGCTCTCCGGTTCAGCGATGTCTTGATATAAACAATATCTACATCTGCCAGAAATTCATCATAGCTGTTCCAGCAGGAACCTAACTCATATTTATCACAGAATCTCTGTGCAGTCTCGTGATCCTCGCTGAATACACGTTCCACATGAACTCCGCTGACATATTTGGATTCCTCCACAAAATCATTATCCCGGATGTCATCCGTCACGATTCCCATATTAAAGATAACACCTTCACTGCGAAGCTTTGTACTGGAAATATTCTTGGTCCTTTCCAGATAAACTACATCACAGTAGTTCTTAAGGTAATCGAATTTCCCTCTCCAGTCAGATCCTACCACCAGGACATCAATATCATACTTAATGATGTCATTGACCTTCTGTCCCTGATATTCCTCAATGATGATCTCATCTGCCAGCCCGGTCCTCCGCACATTCTCGATTCTCTTAATGAGGCTGTCCCGCACATTGAGTTTGCCCCGCTCAATGTCAAAGCTCTCACTTGTGACACCTACGATCAGATAATCACCAAGTGCTTTTGCTCTTTTGATAATATTGTAGTGGCCTTTATGAAAAAGATCAAAAGTGCCATATGTGATTACTCTCTTCATTCTTTCGTCATAACTCCCCTGAAAAAAATATTCTTATTTTGCCGAACAGTTTTCCTGCTCCATACGTTACTGTTCACTCCGTTCACAGTAACCTCCATACGATAGATACTTTGATTATATCATACTTCCCAACTTCCGTCACCTGTCCGTTACAAAAATGTTAAATTCGCATTAACTTTATAAAAAGAAGAGTTTTGAAATACTGTTTTTGTATCTCAAAACTCTTCCTTTGTGTTTATGGTTCTTTATTGTCGTCCATCGTTCTGGTAGTAGCTTCCAGTTCCTGGATCAGGTCTTCCAGCGAAAGCTCCTCTTCCCCTTTGATCAGTTCATCAGGGATATCATCCAGATTATCCTCTTCAATCTCCAGCTCCATGCCGGCCACATTGCTGAAGCCTTCATGACTGTCGGAAGAAGTATGATCCGGTGTATCCTCGTCCATATTTACTTTCTCCACATGTCCGTCCTGCTCACTCTCTGAATCAAGCGTTGCCGCAAGCTCTGCGATGGCTTTCTTTCTTCTGAGAAGTTCATATTCATCATATTCGCTGTCATACTCTTCTTCCAGACCTTCATCTCTGACTGTCTTATCCTTCTTGATCAGGATAAATGCGATCAGATTCAGAACACCCGTATAGAGCAGATCCACAGGCAGACTTCCCAGCACAAGTACAAATACCAGTGATACTCCCAGAAGCACCCATACATTGTTCATTGCAGGAAGCATCAGGATATATAAACCATTCATAATGATCATGATCGGATAATGGAAGAAATAAATTCCCATTGTATGTCGTCCCACATAGGTGAGCGGCAGTTTGATGTCCGGCACTAACGCAAGCATCGTATAGACAACTACGAAAGATACCAGATACATCAGCAGTCTGAGGATCACTCCCTGAGGATCCGTCAGGCCACAGAGCTGATATCCATGATTACCTCGGAAAATAGCAATTCCCATTTCATTTGGGATCATATAATTCGGTATCGCCCACAAAAGGACTCCGGAGATTGCCACCAGGATCCATTTTCCCTTAAATTTACGGATCGCTGTGATATATTCACTCTTCCAGAGATACCCCGCAACAAAGAATGGGAAAAATACCACGATTCTTGATGATGACAGGAATGTGGTAAATTCCGGTCTGGTTCCTGCCCATAATGCGAACAGGATACTGAGCGGAACAATAAATCTGATCTTACCCAGGGCCTCAATGGTAAGGCGGTAAATAAACAGTGCCAGTATATACCACATGACACTTCCAGTAGGACGCAGTATCTCATAATCTACGGATCTGCCCAGCCATATCTGTGAATACCAGGTTAAGGTATATCCCAAAACATAAGGGATCAGCAGATTCTTAAAATTCTTCAGCACATTCTGAGGTTTCTTTGACAGGTATCCTGAAATAAAAACAAATGCAGGCATGTGAAAAATCGTGATCGCATACCACACATATCTCACTACAGTGTCTACCTTTACAAGGTTAAATGCAATAATATGGTTAAATACTACCAGAAAGATAAGCAAAACTTTAATGTTATCGATCAGGCAGGAGTACGGCACCGCCGCTCTCTCTTTTTTTATTTTCATGTTTAAGTACTATCCTCTAATCATATTTCTGACTTCTGCTGTGTGAACATACAACCCCATTCTGCCAGATTCTTCAGATGACCGGCAGACAAAAAAACGCACAGCAATGTAACGGGCAATTAACCGCAAAGTCATATTTACTGCAACAAGCATAACATATTTTTACGATTTATGGAATAGAAACTTAACATTTCGGTCAATGGAAATATTTTGTTACTGTTCACACACCACTATCCCGCGAGGTGTTTTGGCATGAATATGCCAAAATCCCGAGACATACAAGCCAAAATTCCATTGCCGCAGGCAATCTGGAATGAATTTTGGCTACGTTACTGTGAACGAAGTGAACAGTAGCAATATTTCCATATTCCATGTACAGCATAAGAACAGAAAAAAATACAGCTTCTGATCCTGCCGTAACCGGCGTATCTGTAGACATTGTAAGTCATGGCTGCTGATTTCAGTTTGTTTCTGGATTTGCCGCCTTCGCTGAGACGATATTTCAGATAGGGTTTGTTGATTCCGGCAGCACAGCCGTATTTTCGCAGGATTTTCAGCCAGGTGATATAATCCTCATGGCTGTCGTCATGCTCCATGGGAAATTCACGCGCCACATCCCTTCTGAGTATTACCGAAGAACAGTTGATGCTGTTATGTTTCAGAAGTTCTCTGTAGGTGATCTTCTCTTTTACAGGGATTGTCCGTCCTGTACTGCTTCCGTCCGCTTTCATCAGTTCCCGCCCTGTAGAACACAGCACGTATCCTGTCTCTTCCAGACGTTTCAGCTGTTCTTTCAGCTTGCCTGGCTCCCACCAGTCATCTGCATCCAGAAAAGCAATGTAGGTTCCCTGTGCCAGCCCGACTCCTCTGTTTCTGGAGCCTGCAGCTCCCATATTCTGTTCATTCTTAATATACCGAAAGTCCTCTCTGCCCTCATAGGCAGACAGGACTTCCTCTGTATGGTCTGTAGAACCGTCATCGATCACCAGAAGTTCCAGCGAAACTCCCTGTTCATAGACGGATTCCACAGCCTTTCTAATATATTTTTCTCCGTTGTAAACCGGCATGATCACAGATACCAGCGGTTTATTCATTGTCATTCCTCCGTTTTATTCTCTGACACTCCGGCGTTTTTCCCGGAATCCTTCAACGCATTTACCTGTCTGTCATCTACTCCCTCAGATACTTCTTTCTGGAAAAAGATTTTAACTGTCATAAAGATCAGCTTGATATCCAGAAGGAAGGAATAATTCTCAATATAAAACAGATCCAGCTTTAATTTGTCATAAGGAGTTGTATTATACTTACCGTAGACCTGCGCATATCCGGTAAGACCTGCTTTAACTTTCAGACGATAATAGAATTCCGGAAGCTCTTTCTCATACTCAAGCATGATACTTTCACGTTCCGGACGCGGACCTACCAGAGACATATCTCCCTTAAATACATTGAAAAGCTGAGGAAGCTCGTCCAGATGAAGATTTCTCAGCACATGACCTACCGGTGTGATACGGGAATCATGCTTGGATGCCAGTCTTGCACCGTTTTTCTCCGAATCTACGCACATACTGCGGAATTTACAGATCTTAAAGGGCTTTCCACCCAATGTCAGACGGTCCTGAAAATAAAACACCGGACCTCTGTCGTATGCTTTTACCGCAATCGCTATGATCAGCATGATCGGTGAAGTGATTATAATGCCGATCCCTGAGATCAGAATATCCATAACTCTCTTTGCAGCACGCTGGTCTACTGCCAGTCCCATATTTCTGGATACCAGAAGCGGTGTGTCAAAAAGATGGATGCGTTCACTTCCCATAAGAATGATGTCCGAAATCTTCGGACTCACATAGCATCGGACAGAATGTGCAAAACAGTATTTCAGATAACGGTTTCTCTCTGTTGAATGCAGATCCCAGATGATCACGCCATCATAATCCTGCATCATCTGATGGATTTTTTCTTCTCCCACACTGATGTGTACCTTGCCGCTGATGTCATATTTGTCCTTTCGGGAATTCATCTTATGGATCAGGTCGTCCCCTGGATCCCGGTCACCGTAAATGACCAGAAGCCGGCGTGCGCGGTAAAGTCCGGAATAGATATACCTTGAACCAAATATCCAGATAATGATCAGCACCAGCTGTATTCCTGTCATCTCGATCATAGGCCATACGCTCAGGAACCATCTGTTGATCAGGGTGATCTCCAGATATTCCACCACATTGGTACACAAAAGTGCCAGTGTCAGCGAATAAAATACATCAATCCTCTTAAGATATCCAACCTTAAGTCCTCCGTACAATTTGGCAAACAGGGCAAACATCAGACCGTAGATTGCGATCAGTACCCAGTTACCTTTGCGCCAGAAAGGCTCGTCGATCTGTCCTCTGTAAACGGAATACCACACCCATGCAAAGACCGCCGCCTGTGCCAGAACCACCAGACTCGCCAGACAAAATACGATAAATCGTTTATAATCTTCTCTTTTACTCACGTGATAACCTCTGTTTCTCTGTAACTGTTCAGTGTTTCACAGTTACGCGTTTCTTCTATAAATTCCTACCTATTATAGCGTAAGAACTATTATACGTCCACCCGTTTCACTTAAATTTGTGAACAAATGTTACTGTTTGCACACCATTATTCAGCAAAGTGTTTTGGCATGAATATGCCAAAATCCCGAGACATACAGGCCAAAATTCCATTGCCGCAGGCAATCTGGAATGAATTTTGGCTACGTTATGAGCATAATTTACAAATATCTTTAATCCCCTGTCATGCGATTCGTCTCGATATTTGTATATAATGTATAATTTTTCGTCGATTTTACTTAGTTTGTAGCAAAGTTTTTACATATTTTTTTCAGAAACCTATGGAAAAATGTCAGGAAAAAATGTATAATATTACCTAACAAATGAAAGCGAGGGTTCACTATTATGAAACAAAATAGTATGTTGGCCATGATCCTGGCCGGCGGTCGTGGCAGCCGTCTGCATGATCTTACCAATAAAGTGGCAAAGCCGGCCGTTTCATACGGCGGTAAATATCGTATCGTAGACTTTCCTTTAAGCAACTGCGCCAACAGTGGCGTTGATGTTGTAGGTGTACTTACACAGTATGAATCTATCCAGCTGAACAGCTATGTAGCAGCCGGCGGACGCTGGGGTCTTGATGCTAAAAACAGCGGTGTTTACGTTCTTCCTCCACGTGAGAAAGCAGATGAGAATCTGAATGTATATCGCGGAACTGCAGATGCAATCTCCCAGAATATTGATTTCATTGATAAATTTGATCCTGAATACGTTCTCGTTCTTTCCGGTGACCATATTTACAAAATGAACTATGACAAGATGCTTGCAGCCCACAAAGAAGCAAAGGCAGATGCAACCATCGCAGTTATCGGAGTTCCGATGAAAGAGGCAAGCCGTTTCGGTATCATGAACACTGATGAATCCGGACGTATCGTAGAGTTTGAGGAAAAACCTGAGCATCCGAAGAGCAACCTTGCATCCATGGGTATCTATATCTTCACCTGGAAACTCCTCCGCAAGATGCTGATGGCTGATATCAAGAATCCTGATTCCAGCCATGACTTCGGTAAAGATATCATCCCTACTATGCTTAACGATAACAGAACTCTTTATGCATATAAATTTGAAGGATACTGGAAAGATGTTGGTACCATCGACTCTCTCTGGGAAGCAAACATGGATCTGTTAAGTTCCAAAAATGAGCTTGATCTGGGCGATCCGTCATGGAAGATTTATACAGAAGATGTTGCCGCACTTCCACAGTACATCAGCGCAGAAGCAGATGTTAAAGATGCATATATCACACAGGGCTGTGTTGTTCAGGGCGAAGTTAAGCATTCCGTTCTCTTTACAGGTGTTAAGATTGGTGCAGGTGCCAGAATTATCGACAGTGTACTGATGCCGGGTGTTGTTGTAGAAGAAGGTGCCGTTGTTCAGCGTGCACTTGTAGCTGACGGTATCCGCATCGGTAAAGGTGCCGTTGTCGGTGCCGCAGACAGTGAGCACATTGAGCTTGTAGCGAAACGCGTAAAGGGGGCAGAATAATATGTATAAGGCATTTGGAATCGTAAGCTCTTCCGGGAGAAATATTTATGTAGATGGTATGCAGGATTATCGCCCAATCGGTGCGTTTTCCTTCCTTGGCAGATACAGAGTCATTGACTTCCCTATCTCCAATATGACCAACAGCGACATTGACCGTATTCAGGTCTATATCAATAATAAACCCCGTTCTGTTGTAGAACACGTTGGAACAGGACGTCATTACAACATCAACTCCAAGAGCGGCAAACTTCAGCTTCTCTTCTCAGAGCACAATAATGACAATGATATCTATAACACCGATATCTCCTGCTATCTGGACAACATGGAATCCCTCAGCAGAATGAATCATCCGTATGTTGTCATTGCCCCGAGCTATATGGTTTATTCAATTGATTTTAACCAGTTTTTACATACACACGTTGAGTCCGGTGCAGATGTTACTCTCCTTTATCACGCTGTTGATAATGCAAAAGAGGCTTATCTTACCTGTAATGTTCTGGGACTGAACCGCCAGAAAGGTGTGGAATCCATCGAACCAAATCATGGTAATAAGAAGAATCAGTATGTTTATATGGATACCTGTGTTATGAAAACAGAGCTTTTCATCAGCCTGATCAAAGAAGCCAAGAATCTTTCTTCCATGTACACACTGACAGACATCCTGAATGATAAATGTGAAACTCTGGATATCCGCGGCGTTGCACACAAGGGATTCTTTGCAAGCATTACAGACTTCCCAAGTTACTATGCTGCAAACATGGCTCTCCTTAATTACAAGTCAGCTCAGGAACTTTTCCATGATAACTGGCCAATCTATACACGTACCAATGATTCCTGCCCGACTCAGTATTTCAATACTGCAGATGTGAAGAATTCCGTAATCTCCAACGGCTGCCAGATTGAAGGTACTGTTGAGAATTCTGTAATCGGTCGTGGATGCATCATTAAAAAAGGTGCTGTTGTAAGAAACAGTGTTGTTCTCGCTGAAGCTACTGTAGGTGAGGGTGTTCACGTAGAGAATGAAGTAGTCGACAAATGGGCGAAACTCGTTCATAAAAAAGAAATCGTTTCCCCGACTGAACAGCCTGGTTATATCAGAAGAAATGATACTCTGTAATTAATGATTAATTAGATTAAATGCAAAGCCCCCCGGAAGCGGTCACTTCCGGAGGGCTTTGTTTGTGTTTACTTAAATTTCACAAACTCTTCACATTTTCCTCTTGCATTTCATTTTTAGCGTGTTATAATACAGCTGTAACAAAGATAAAGAACAAACAACTGAATACTTAAAAATACTTAACACCACCTGGAGCATTTCGGATGCTCATAAATTGAAGATAGTGTCAAGCGTGTCACCTCAGCTGTAAAATGGAGGAAAAGTCAAATGAATACTTTAAAAGCTGAAAAAAGAACAATGGACACAAAGGCCAAAAGATTAAGAAGAGAAGGCTACGTTACAGGTAACGTATTTGGCAGAGAGATGGAAGGTTCTCTTCCTGTTAAAATCGAGAAATCTGCTGTCGAGAAACTTCTCAAGACAAATAACAAAGGAAGCCAGATTATGCTGGATGTAGATGGTCAGTCATATGACGTACTGATCAAAGAGATCCAGTTCAATCCGTTAAAAGGACAGGTGGATGAAATAGATTTCCAGGCACTGGTAAGCAATGAGAAGGTTCACTCTGTAGCAGAGATTCACCTTGTAAACCTCGAGAAACTGTCTTCAGGAGTACCACAGCAGATGCTTCAGGAGATTTCCTTCAAGGCTCTTCCTGCCGCATTGGTAGAGAAAGTCGAAGTTGATGTTGGACCTCTGAAAATCGGGGACACAATTCGTGTTGCTGATCTTCCAATTGCCAAAGACAAAGATGTTGATCTTATGACAGATCTTGATGCAACAGTAGTTACTATCACAGAAGTACACGTAAAAGCTTCTGATCTTACTTCAGATGAAGAGGAAGAAGAAGCCGCAGAATAATTTTAACTTAACAAGCGACAGGCGCAGAGCTTCATAATTGATTCCCTGCGCCTGTTTTTTGCTTTCACTTTTACATCGCTATCTTCCCTTGTTTCTTCCACTTCCGTGTCACATAGATATAATACGGGATCAGTGGAATCAATGCGGAGATCCATGCTGCCGGATCTGACAGACACACTCCTGCAAAGCTTGTTTTTCCTGCCACAAGAACTACAATTGCAGATCTCGCCGCAAGTTCAAACACTCCTCCGAGCATCGGCACAAGTCCATATCCAAGTCCTTGCAGGGTATTCCTATATAGGAAGATACTTCCCAGGAATGGATAACACCAGAATACTGTATGGAAATACAGCACTGCTACTTCAATAACTTTCGTCTCTGATGGGCTGATAAAAAGGTATGTCAGATATTTACTAAAGAAAAATACCAGTATCATCGCAATTACGCTGTAAGCCAGAATCATAATCTGTGT
>OHWJ01000161.1_pt1 | contig 15104 bp, 10 predicted proteins | sample 1579691 | NCBI WGS metagenome assembly OHWJ01 (sample SAMEA3882537, study PRJEB24775) | human gut metagenome | biome: human-associated habitat; feature: intestine environment; material: feces | place: Netherlands | collected 2009/2010
CGTGAGAGGGAATCTCCAATTCCTTGAATTTGATTTTTTATTGTGAATGTAATGTAGGAGGATTACTTCTTCTTGGCAGGTGAATTATTTACTTTAATTGTACCAGTTGACATATCAATATCACCGACATTAGGTGTATCCCAAGGTTTTACAGTTACGTTGAACTTGATAACATCACCGAAAATATTCTCACCCTTACCTGGGTTTCCATCTACACCAGGTTTTACTATAGGATTATCTGGATTTTCTTCAGGATCAACTGGATCGACCTTACCACAACCTGTTGACATATCGAGAGTGTAGATATATTTATTACCAATCTGCCACTCAGTATTTGGAACTGCTACAGCAACCCAACCGTAGGAATTCTCACCCTGAGCACCTGCTGGATACATATAGCTGGAACCCTTTACTGTCTTAACGTTAAGCAACAGTGAGATATAAGTACCACCATTATAAGGTTCATTATCAGTTACCTTTTTACTATCCCATGCAGTAAATGTCTGTGGAATAATCATTGCACCGCCATTATCACCTGTTAAAACAGCTGATGTTGTACCATTAGCTTTACCATCAAGCACAATTGGTTGATCGAAAGTATGTGTATAGGTTACCTTTTGTCCAGCATTCAAATCCCAATTAGCTTTATTATTTGTTGTAGCATATGTTAGAGTTCCCTTATTCTTTTCAACATTAACAATACGAATACCCTTGATACGGTAAACGATATGTTCGTTATTACTCTTAACCTTAATCTGAATCTGCGAAAGGACATGATTCAAAGTCAAATCTACACCATTTGCACTATGGTTAGCCGAAGTTCCATCAACTGCACCAATAACTAAGTCCTTTTGATTTGCAATTGTTGTAACAGGTTCCAAATCAGTACATGTCACCTGGTCCTTTGTAATAGTTGGAGCAACCGGCCAATCTGTTTTTGCAGGTGAAATGGCAACAAACTTATATGTTCTTCCTTGCTGCCAGTACTGTGGGGCTTCTGGAATGAAAGTGCTTGTACCAGAACCAGTCTCTTTCGTAAACTTCTGATCGTCGAAATAACTCTGACCATTGCTCTGATAAAAGGCACTAACCCACATCTTCTGAATGTTAGTAGTGGTCAACTCAGCACCACGGCTATTCAAGCCTACTGCAGTGCGGAAGGTGATAGATGAGCTCTTCGCAACATCTGTGGTCTCCTCTGAAGAGCAAGAAGAGAGGGCGATGGCAGCAGCTGCCATCATGTAAAACGCTTTTTTCATAATTGTTTCTTTTTATTAAAATTAATACTATGTTTTTTATATCTTATTAATGATAGATAATATCCTTATTGATGATAATCTATTCTACATTTTGATATCTATGTATATCTCATTCCATTTGCTTACGCTCGGCTGAAGACCACCATCGGTGCCGGGAGCGGGCTTCGGCAAGGGAAGCTGCTCCAACTCAATCTTGATGTGGGTATCGTCTTTCTGATTCTTATCGTGCACCTGGTCGGTGACATCCTTCTCGTAATACCAGTTGGTGCCGTCGGTGAGCTGCGCATAGACCATCAGGATGTGCTTGTTGGGCTGTACCGGACAGTGACCGAAGAGGGTGAGACTGCCTTTTACCATCTTATTGGCAGCATCGGCTTCGGCTACGAACGGCATGGTTACCTTCTCATCCGAGAGCTGGTCGAGACCGGCGAGCCATCCGCCCGCCATTCCCGATACGCTGGCACTCATCGCCTTCACTCCGTTGATGTTCTCCACGTTCTTGATTTCCACCGTACACTGCTTGACTCTCGGCTCCGGCTTCATCTTGATGACGGTCTTCTCTCCGGCTGGCTTCACTACGATGCGGTCGGCATGACTGCTCCAGAGCATTTCCGGCTGCTGCATCATTCTTTCCTTCTCGGTGCCTCGTCCCATCGGTGCGGCTCCTGCCATGGTGGCGAGGAGTCCCTGCAGGGCTCGGGTTTCGGCTGATGTTACCTGGAAGGTTTCGAAGTGCTCCTTGCCGAGGATGCGGTGGGTTTCCTTGTCGCTGTTTACGCAGATTGCCCTGTAGGTGCCTGCTGCCACTGAGATGTTTCCGCCGTTCTTGTCGGTGAACTCGTATCTGATGGGATCGCCTCCCTCCTCGGGATAGAGATAGAGACTCATGGTGGCTGGATTGGCTTCGGGATCGGCGCTCCAGTCGAACATCACTTCCACGTTCTGACGGTGGGGATGGTCGTAGCAGAGGTCCTTGTGCTCGCAGGATGAGAGCAGTTCTGCCATCATCAGCAAGAAGGCTGCGCAGACGATTACGCGGAAGAATAGGATCATTGATTGTCTTAACTCTGTCATTCTAGTTATTCTAGTCATTCTAGTCATTTCTTACCTCCTTTCTTGCTATTGGTGTTTCCGTTGCCGAGGAGCCATACCAGCGATACTTCGCCGCGGGTAGGTCCTATCCAGGTGCGGTTGCGGGTTGCCTCATATACGTAGCATCCGTCTTTCGGCTCATAGGTCTTGTAGTGGGACTTGATGTATCCCACGCCCAGTCCGAAGTCGAGGTTCAGGCGTCTTCCTATCGGCAGAGAGTATCCGTACTCCATTCCTGCCCCGTAGGTTTTCTTGCTCTGGTGACCGGTGCCTCCGTTTTCGATATCATAGGTGAGGAACTGTCCGTAGAGGGAGATGTGATGTCCCTGCATCGGTTTTTCCTTGGCTTTCCTACCGAAATATTTTCTGATTTCCATTTCTCCACCATAGATTCTCCAGTATTTGTGGCTGGCATCCTTGCTCCACCAGGCGAGCATTCCGCTGGCTCCGAGTGTCCATCCCCTGCCTATGCTGGTCTCGATGCCGAGGTTCGGCACGAGGAGGGCATCATAGAGCAGGTTGGTCTTCAGGGCGTAGTAGGAGTCTCTGCCGGATGCATGGGCTGCATTTTCGGCTTCGGCTGCATTCCCGCCAGGATATACCTGTAGCTGGGAAGCTGTATCCCGGGCATCCTTCCGCTGGAGCGAATCCTTTTCGCTGCCTTGCTGATTCTGAATCAATGTGAGGGTATCTGTCGGACTGACAGATGGTACAATGTGTCGGATTTCGCAAACCACGAGTGCTCCGGATCGGAGGCTGTCGAAGTGGTTGGCGAGCATGTATTTCCATGCCTTTCCGCCATCGAGGTTCTGGAGCTGTCGTTTTCTTCCATCTACTACTTTTCCGTTTCTTACGATCCATTCGGGGGTGTTCCGAATGATGTAGAGGGCTTTCCGGCTCCACGGCGCATTTTCTTTCTGTATCTTCAGGGCAAGTCCTTCCCAGTCTTCTCCTGCGGAGGAGACCATGAAGACGCTGTCTGGCAGATTCAGCATCTCCTTGAGATAGTCGCGCAAGCGTTCTCCTCTCCTTCTCGCCAGTCGTTTGTTGAGCTTGGAGTTACCTTCCGGCGAAGCTGCCGAAAGGATCTTGATATGCTGCAGCACCGTGCTGGGGTTGTCCCCGATGCTTCTGATACCCTGCCTGAGGGTTTCGATCTTGGCGGCATTATCCATATAGGAGAGTTCTAATAATGAATAGCCTGAGCGATAATAGAGCGTAGTCCGCAAGCTATCGCTAACCGTTCCGGCGTATGCGTTTGCCACCAGGGTAGTGGGCAGAAGCATTACCATTACTATCTTTTTCATCATATATCATCATCGTTATGAGTTTATAATTCTAATCGTTCTTGTTTGAGTCTTACCTGTCTTCCTAATCAAAAGATAGACTTGGGGTCTGATACAGTTGTACGTTAACTGTAGCGAAAGGCCACGTTTACTGCGATACAGTTGTACGTTAACTGTATCAAATGACAGAAATAAATCCTAAAAAAGTCTTTTTAGTGTTGTTTGCTTGAGCTAAAATTGCACAAATATACCCTTTTTGACTATAAAATAAGAAATATTGACTATAATTTATTAATAAACATTAAAAGAGAGTTTGAAATTATTGCGAATTGAACAAATTATACTACCTTTGCAGCGCTAAAGTTAACGTACAACTGTTGCACAAAATCACGCTTTTTCTATCCCTTTTCTTCCTTTTGTTTGGTTATTCTAGAAAAAAGCGATACCTTTGTAACTTAAATAACTAAAAAAGCATTTTTTAAACAACAAACGATATGATGAAGATTTCATTCTTTAGCCGAATCATGAAATTCGCAGTAAACGCACGCAAGAAATCAAAAGGTATTACATTAGGAGAGTTTACCCGAAGCTATGCGGAAGCCAGACACAAGGAAGGAGAGAAAATATATGAAGGAAGATGCGGCAGCATTCTGAGCATGCTGAAGCACCTGGAAGAATCCGGCATAAGCGACATTCCGCTGAAAAAGGTGGATGTGGAAACCGTCAAGCAGTTTATCGACTATCTCCGATCTGCTCACGACCTGCATAAGAACATGAAAGCACCCGGAAAACTATCCGACAGCACCATCCATCTGAAGGTGAATATCCTAAAATCGGTATTGAGGGAAGCCGTGAGACAGGGATTGCTGGAGCAGAACCCGTTCGACCGGCTGCCACTCTCCTATCGCGTCAAAGCACAGTATAAGGAAAGAACAGCCCTGACCCAGGAGGAACTCATCAAGCTGAGCGAAACACCCTGTAATACTCCCGAGCTGAAGGAGGCATTCCTGCTAAGCTGCATCACGGGACTGAGGAAGAGCGATATCCTGAGCTTATCGATAAACGACATAGAAAAATGCGATGACACCTATTATATATATAAGAAGATGAAGAAGACGCAACGCTGGCTTAGGCTTCCGCTGCCGGAAGAGGCGCACCACATCCTCTCGAAACTCCATGCCAAGAATGGTGATACCCCCTACTTCTTCGCCCATCTCTCGCCCCATCATCTGGGCGAGCATCTGGAAGTATGGCTGGAGGACTGCTGCATCTCCGACAAGCATATCACCTTCCATTCGGGCCGCCACACCTGCGCCACCCTCTTATTGACGCAGGGCACGGATCTCTATACCATCATGAGGTTTCTGGGGCACCAGAACATCAACACCACGCAGCGATATGCGCATATCACAAACCAGATGCTATCCAGCGCCACCCATCTGCTGAACTATCAGCTCAGGGGCTTAACAGCAAGCTAGTTTCCCGCAGATTTCACAGATAACACAGATGCATAGACTTACTATAATAATTGTTTTTTCTTGCAAGTGGCGAACAACTCTTGATTTCCGCCCCAAAATTTTGTATCTTTGCATTGTCATTGAAACACAATGGCTTGCAGAAACAAAAGCTCTGCAATCAATGTTTAACTAAAATGTTTTTTGAGTTATGGGAATGAATGTTAAAGCTATTGAGCGCAAGATTGCTTACTTGGGTAAGGAAGGTGGCAAGGACCAGTACATGTACGTGATGCAGCCGCTGATCTACAACAAGCTTACACCGGAGAAGGTGATCCAGCAGGCTGCCCTGCATTGCGGACTGACTCCTGCCGTGATGAACGTGGCTTACGCTGCCCTGAGCGAGGTGATCAAGGCGTGGGCTACAGAGGGTCACTCCGTAGCGGTTCCGGGTCTGGGCACCATGCGTTTCGGTCTGCGTGCCAATGCGGTGAAGTCGGTAGAGGATGTGAGCACCAAGCTCATCACCCAGCGCCGCGTGATTTTCTGCCCTAATATGGAGATCAAGCAGGAGCTTGCCAAGACGGGTATCAGCATCACCTGCGTAAACCGCGACGGCGAAGTGGTAAAGAACATCGCTTCCAACGATTCGAAGGATGTGGAGGACACCGAGGGTGGCAACCAGGAGAACCCTGACGAGAACAAGGGTGATACCGGAGCCACCGGCGGCAACACAGGCGATACCGGAACCCAGGGTGGCGGTTCGCAGACTGACGGAAGCGATACCGGTGACAACGGAGAAAGTGGTGATAATGTAAATTTCTAAAAAATATAGCCCATGAAACGTGAAACCTGGAAAACCGTGATTAAGATTGCTCTCTCTCTCCTTACAGCCATCGCAGCCTCTTTAGGTTTGACAAGCTGTATGTAAGTCGGGATGTAAAAACTAAAATGTATGAAAAAAGGCTGCGTTACCCGGTGGTAACGCAGCCTTTTTCATATTTCATTCTTATCCCTTTAAAGCTTTAAAAACTAACGGGATATTTGATCTTTACCAAAGCTCCAGACGCTCATTCTTAGGAATGAACATCTTGTCGCCCTGCTTTACACCGAATGCCTCGTACCAGGCATCAATGTGAGGAAGAGCACCATCTACACGCCACTTGCCAAGTGCATGAGGATCGTTCTTCACACGGTTGCGAATCTCCTTTTCGGTGATGTTCTGACCCCATACACCTGCATAAGCAAGGAAGAAGCGCTGATCAGCAGTAAAGCCATCCTTGTTCTTCAAAGGCTTCTTGGCTGTCGCATTCTTGAAGGCATTGAAAGATACCATCAAACCACCGTGGTCGGCAAGGTTCTCACCCAATGTAAAGCGACCGTTGGCATTCAGATCAGGCAATACCTTGATGTTACTGAAGAAATCAGCATACATATCTGCACGCTTGTTGAAGCCCTCAGCATCAGCTGCTGTCCACCAATCCTTCAGGTTACCGCTGGCATCATACTGGCGACCCTGATCATCAAATCCGTGAGTCATCTCATGACCAATCACTACACCGATAGCACCATAGTTGAATGCCGCGTCTGCCTTGGCATCGAAGAATGGATACTGAAGGATACCTGCTGGGAAGCAGATCTCATTGGTGGTAGGATTATAGTATGCATTCACAGTCTGAGGAGTCATATACCACTCATCTCTGTTGACTGGCTTACCAGCCTTCTCTGCAATCTCCTTATTGTTGCGGAACTGACGGCAAGCCATCACGTTCTCATAGAAACTCTTGGATGGATCGATGGTAAGCTTGCTATAGTCAGTCCACTGGTTAGGATAACCAATCTTGACATAGAACTTATCGAGCTTATTGTGGGCAGCAGCCTTGGTCTCAGCACTCATCCACTTCTGAGCATCGATACGCTGACCGAGACTCACCTGGAGATTCTTGACCAAAGTCTCCATCATCTTCTTGGATGACTCTGGGAAGAACTTCTTGCAGTAGATTCTGCCGAGTGCCTCACCCATCTGAGCATCTACCTGAGAAGTAGCACGCTTCCACAATGGATGGTCTTCCTTTCTGCCACTCATGGTCTTGCCGAAGAAATCGAAGTTTGCCTCACGGATCTCATCGGTGAGATAAGCAGAAGAGCTGCCGATGACACTCCACTCCATCAATGCCTTCAAGGTCTCAGCATCCTCAGCAGCAGTAATCTTGTCGTAACCAGCCATGAATGCAGGCTGACCCACAATCATCTCCTGGATATATTCGCTCTTGATGCCCTCGCCGTTAGCCAATGCCTCAAGAGGAATGTTTGGATAATTCTCCTTAAACTGCTTCAGGCTCATCTTGTTGTAGTTAGCCTGTGGGTCACGGAGTTCGGTACGGCTCTTGGAGATAGTAGCAAGACTGGTCTCGTGGAGGAATACCTTCTGTGCCTTCTGGGCAGCATCGGCAGCAGAGAAGCCATAGAGCTGGAACATCTTTGCCACGTAGGTCTTGAATGCCTCACGGATGGCTACGGTAGCAGCATCGTTGTTGAGGTAGTAATCCTTGGCACCGAGAGTCAAGCCACCCTGCATCACATTGTAGATGTTCATGGTTACGTTCTTCTCGTCAGCACCGAAACCGGTACCGAAACCTACGCCCAAACCCTGCATGGCATACTTCACCTGCAAGTTCTGGAGCTCAGCCTTAGTCTTGGCAGCAGCAATCTCGTCGAGGAGAGGCTTTACGGGAGCAATGCCCTCCTTATTGCGGCGGTCGATATCGAGCGCCAACTTATAGAAGTCGGAAAGCTTCTGTTCGATGGTTCCTGCCTTGTAGGTCTTCTTCTTGAGTTCATCAAGAATAGAGTTGATACGCTTGTTGCTGTTCTCAGCCAACTGTTCGAAACTACCATAACGGCTGTAGGCAGCAGGAAGCGGATTGTTCTTCTGCCAGCCACCGGTAGCAAACTGATAGAAATCATCAGCAGGCTTTGCTGTCTTGTCAAGATTGCTCAAGACAAGTCCCGACTTGTTCTGAGCATCAGCAGCCAAAGGCATGGCTGCGAGCATCATCATCGGAAGGATGTACTTCATTTTCATTTTCTCGTTATTTATTATTGTTTTAACTATGAATTCTTGATTTCCTCCAGTTCTTCGGAGAGCATCATCCAGTTCTCATTTTCCTCATCCAGGCTCTTCATCAGCTCGGTATATTCGGTAACGAGTTCCATATTCGTAGCGTTCTCAGGCTTCATCAGGAGGGCATCAATCTCAGCCTTGCGGGTTTCGAGCTTTTCAATCTTCGTCTCGCATTCCTTCACCGCCTTCTCAGCCTTGCGAATCTTCTTCTGCTGTTCCTTGTGCTCGGCATAGCTGAGTTTTCCAGAGGATGCTTCGGAAGAGGAAGAGGATGAGGTTGAAGAAGAGGAAGAGGATGAAGCGGAACCCGATGGAGAACCGGCAGATGCCATTCCTGACTGATTCGCCAGTGCCTGATTGATGCTCTCGGCATTGTGGGCACGGAGATAATCATAGATGCCACCCAGATGCTCACGTACCTTTCCACCGGCAAACTCATATACCTTATCTACCAGTCCGTCGAGGAACTCACGGTCGTGGCTCACGATGATAGCGGTGCCGTCGAATGCCTTGATGGCTTCCTTCAACACATCCTTCGACTGCATATCGAGATGGTTGGTAGGCTCATCGAGAATCAGGAGATTCACCGGTTCGAGCAGGAGCTTGATCATCGCCAGACGACTGCGCTCTCCTCCACTCAACACCTTGACATACTTCTCGGAAGTTTCGCCACCAAACATAAAGGCACCCAGCAGATCGTTCACCTTGAGACGCATCTCGCCGGTAGCCACATTGTCGATGGTCTGGAAGATGGTAAGTTTCTCGTCGAGGAGCTGTGCCTGATTCTGTGCGAAATAACCTATCTGCACGTTATGACCTATCTTGAGATTGCCCGTAAAAGGAATCTCGCCCATGATACACTTCACCAGAGTAGATTTACCCTCGCCGTTCTTACCTACGAACGCCACTTTCTCGCCACGCTTGATGGTAAGGGTCACATGGTCGAAGACGGTATGATCGCCATAATCCTTTCTCACCTCATCGCAGATAACCGGATAATCGCCGCTACGGAGACAAGGAGGGAACTTGAGATGCATCTGCTTGGTATCCACCTCGTCCACCTCGATAGGAACGATTTTCTCCAACTGCTTGATGCGGCTCTGCACCTGTACAGCTTTGGTAGGCTTATAGCGGAAACGCTCGATGAAATCCTTGATATCGGCGATTTCCTTCTGCTGGTTCTCGTAGGCGCGGAGCTGCTGCTCGCGGCGCTCGGCACGAAGTACCACATACTCATCGTATTTCACCTTGTAATCCTCTACCCTGCCGCAGGTAATCTCCAGGGTGCGGTTGGTTACATTATTGATAAAGGCACGGTCGTGACTTACCAGCACCACCGCCTTGGCACTCTGCGCCAGGAACTGCTCCAGCCACTGGATACTCTCAATATCGAGGTGGTTGGTAGGCTCATCGAGGAGAAGTACATCCGGCTTCTGGAGCAGGATCTTTGCCAACTCGATACGCATACGCCATCCACCAGAGAACTCTCGGGTAGGACGGTCGAAGTCTTCACGGGTAAAACCCAGACCGCTCAGCGTGCGCTCTATTTCCGCCTCGTAGTTTTCACCGCCCATCATCATATAGCGATCATGTTCCTGGGTGAATTTCTCCACGAGCTGGGCATAGCTCTCGCTCTCGTAGTCGGTGCGGTCGGCCATTTCCTGCTGCATCTTGTCGAGGCGCGCCTTCATCTCTGTATTGTGGGCGAAAGCCTTGCGGGTTTCCTGCTTCACGGTGGTATCATCCTGCAGTTTCATCACCTGAGGCAGATAGCCGATGGTGGTTTCATTAGGGATAGCCACTACGCCGGAGGTTGGCTTCTGCAAGCCACAGAGAATCTTCAGCATCGTAGATTTGCCGGCACCGTTCTTACCTACCAGGGCAATGCGGTCGCGGTCATTGATTACGAAGCTTACATCATTGAAAAGTGGCTTTACGCCAAACTCTACTTTCAGTCCTTCTACTGAAATCATATTTTATACTTTGAACTTCTTTACTTTGAACTTTGAATTTTGAACTTTGAACTTTGAACTTTATGATTAGCAAAGCAAATGAATTCTTCACTCTTCACTTTTCGTTCTTCACTTTCCTTCTTCCTACGGTATGAGCAGGGAGGAATCTCCGTAGCTCAGGAATCGGAAATCGTGAGAGAGGGCATAATCATATACCTTCTTCCAATCACCATGCAGGAAGGCACTCACCAGGAGAAGCAGGGTGCTCTGAGGCTGATGGAAATTGGTTACCAGCATCTTCACAATCTTATAGGTATAACCTGGAGCGATGATGATCTGCGTGCTGGAGTGAAGGGCTTCCAATCCGTTGCGGTCGAGATAATCGACGATTGCCTGGATAGCCTGCACCGGAGTGATGCCTTCCACCAGATTGCCATCTGCCGACAGCTCGTATGGATCCCACTGTTTTACATGCAGGTCCTCTTCACTTGCCTCAGGATGCTTGATGAGATGCACGCCCATATAGTAGAGACTCTCGATGGTGCGCACACTGGTGGTTCCCACGGCGATGACCTGGCACTCGTGCTTGATGAGCTTCTCCAGACTGCGACGATGAACCACGATATATTCGGTATGCATCTGATGACCTTCTATCTCAAGACTCTTCACCGGCTTGAAGGTTCCCGCTCCAACATGAAGGGTTACCTCTTCACGGTCGATGCCATGCGCATCCAGGTCCTGGAGCACCGCATCGGTGAAATGCAGACCGGCTGTTGGGGCAGCCACACTACCCTTGATCTTGGAATATACGGTCTGATAAGTGGTCTTGTCACTTTCTTCTGTCTTGCGGTTCAGATAAGGAGGGATAGGCAACTCTCCCACTGCTTCGAGAATCTCGGCAAAGGAAATATGCTCGTTGTCCCAGTCGAAATCCACCCAGTAGTTGGTGCCGCCACCTTTAGCCACCATTTCTGCCGCCTCTGTGCTGAGCGCATCTCCACGGCGCATGGTAGCAGAGAGTGTAAGCTGATGACCCTTGATCTCGAAGTCGCGCTTCAGGCTTCCCTCTTTCCATTTCTTCAGGTTACCAATCATACAGAGCCATGAGCAGTGACCCGATGTCTGGAACATCAGCTCATAGTCGGTAGGTGCAGCAGGTTCCATCAGGAACACCTCGATGAGTGCTCCCGTCTCCTTGCGGAAATGCATGCGCGCCTGGATTACCTTGGTATTATTGAATACCATCATGGCACCCTTTGGCAGATAGTCGGGAAGATGGAAGAATACATCATCGCTTACCTCACCATGCTTATAGACCAGCAGTTTACTGTGGTCACGCTGTGAGATAGGAAACTTGGCGATGCGCTCATCTGGCAAATCGTAATTATAATCACTAATCTTAATATGTTTTGTATCCATTACTTTCTTTGAAAATTGAACTTTTTATTTTTGAAAATAGTGATGCCCCCAAGAAGGCTCACTGCCTGATTACAACCCCGTCATCAGAACGACGGCACGCAGGATGACATATACGAGGGTGAGCATCAGAACGGTCATAATCATATCAATGTCATCGCAATCATATCCCGTACTGGTATATTGATTCGAAACATACTTGATTTCCGGTGACATACGCCGGTACATACGATGGAAGAAAAGATATACCAGCGTACCAACTACCATGCCCAGCAGCATGCCGCAAACGATGTCCAGCGGATAATGAACGCCCAGATAGAGACGGGTCCAGCAGTTCACCAGCGACCATGCCACCAGGGTGAAGGTGAGCATCCTGCTCCTTACAAGCAGCGAGAAGAACACGGCTAACGCCATGGTGTTGGCTGCATGCGCCGAACAGAAACTGTAGTCCTTCAGACGAAGATTATCCACTACCTGTACGGAATATTTTACCAGCGGATCGTTGGAAGGTCGCCATCTGGCCGCAAGCGGTTTGATGATTCCCTCGGCAATGCCATCGGCAAAAAGAATGCACAGGAATGCGCAGCCTACAATAAGACCAATCTGCCCAATCGTCTCATTATTGCGCATCACGATGATAAAGAGTACAAGATAGAGCGGTATCCAGGTGAAACCCGAAGTAAGTGCCATCACCAACTGGTCGAGAATCACATTGTTACTGCCGTTGAACCACTGCAGTATCTGAAAGTCAATATCTTGTATCGAACTAAAATCCATTTACTTATTGTTTTATATTTAATGTTGAATGTAGAATGATATCAGTGTCTGACGCTCCATTCACTTCATTCTCCTAGATTTCCTCGAGGTGCCTGGTCTCGATCCATCCCTCTCTTCCATCGCCTACGCGGATGCCACGCCAGTCGGTCATACCCTTGTCGATGATATCTACACGGGTACCCTCGTGGAGAACAAACTGATCGGTACTGGTCTTGGCAGGCGTCTTCTTGATGTTCACGGAAGGTGAGATGATGATGGCACCCTTGCGGTTGTCGAGCGCCTGCTTCTGCTGATAGGCAAAGAGATTGCTCAGCAGGAAGACGAGGAAGAAGCCGATACCGCCAAAGAAGCCGATCTTGCGCATCAGGATGTGCGGACCGAAGAGATAGAGCAGCACGAGCAGCAGCGCCATGATGATGGAGATGATGCCAGTCTTCGCCCAGTTATCTACACTCGTGAAGTTGACCAGCGCCTTATACCAGGTAACAAAGAACATTTCGCTTACCGGGGTAATCTTGTCGATGGTCTTGCTGCGTGCAAACTGGAGATTGAAGTTGATGTCCTCATCTCCAGGCGAGAGCAGACGGGCACGTTCATAGTTGAGCACCGCCTTGGTGATATTGTCTGTACGATAGTAGGCATTGCCGAGATTGTAGTAAATCTCGGCAGAGGCACCATTCTTGAGCAGCTCTTCGTAGTCGCGGATAGCCTGCTGGTAGTTGCCCTTCTGGTATTCCGTATCGGCATTGTTCTTGGTGATTGCCGATACCGGAGAAGCGCCGAAGCCCAGCATCGCCAGGAGCAGCCATACGAAGGAATATCCGGCAGGATGCTTCTTGGCGTTCTTGCGAGCCGCATTGATTGCATTTTCTATTTCCATAATCGCTGTCATTGCTGATTCGAAGGTACGGTTCATATTGCCGGCAGGATCGCCTGGAGCATAACGCTCGAACTCGCACTCATCGAGAGCGGAAGTAAACTTCTGTATTGTAACATCGTCCACATCGTGGGCGATGAGTTTCTCACGGATATTCTCACGAGAGAGCTGCTCTACCGGCATGTTCAGCTTGTAGCTCATATATCCCCAGAGGGCACGCATCACCTCATCATAGAACTCACCCTGCTTGCCCTGCAGCATCAGCTTGTTGGCCATGCGCAGACGCTTGGTGGCTATCTTGCCCGCCTTGTTGGAGCGCTTCTTCACGATGTCGGCATTCTCGATGGCTCTGCGGTGGAATACCACCAGCAGCACGAAGAAGGCGATGAGCGGAATGAGCAGACAGATCCAGTAGCCGAAGCTTCCGAAGAACATATCATCTGCCTGATGCTGTGAGGTCTTGCCCAACATGATGGTATGGATATCCTTGTCCTTGCTGGTATAGTCAGCCGACTCGGATGTTGATCCATCTCCCTTCTCCACGTTCAGAGTGAAAGGTTGGGTCTTGATGGTCTTATACGCATTCTTGCTGGTATCATAATAGGTGAACTCCACGGCTGGAATGGTATAGCTGCCCTGATTGCGAGGAACAGCCAGGAAATCGTAAATCATATTACCCTCCACTCCATTGGCGGTGAGTCGGGTCTTATCTGTTACCTTGGCATCATACTTGTCGAAATCCTTCGGGAAATTCACTACTGGCTGCTTAAGCAACTTGAGGTTTCCGATACCTCCCACTATCACACGGAGCGTGATCGGTTCGCCAGCCTTGATTTCCTTCTTGTCAAGACAAGCAGAGATATTGAACTTACCTACTCCACCCGAGAAGTTGGCAGGGCGCTGAGGCAACGGATCTACCTGCAGGGTGATACCCGGAGCCTTGATGTCCTTCTTTACCTCTACATATCCGGATCCGCCATTGAAGAAGGCCTCCATAGGGTCAACATTGCGGTTCTGCTGTACCACGATGCCCTTGAAGGTGATGGAAGGAATCTCCAGCTTACCGGTCATCTGAGGATACATCACATACTGGCTCCAGGTGACACACTTGTAAGGACGGCCGTTCACCATTTCGGTATGGAAAGTCTTCTGCTGTGGCAGAGGCACTTCCTGGTTGTGGAATCCCTTCAGGTCTGGCATCTTGCCTTCCAGCTGGGTGAGTTCCACCTGTGTATATACCTTGTAGGTAAGCAGGATAGGTTCCTGCTCGTGTACTCTCTTCTTGTTGGCAGACACCTTGATGAAGAGGTCGCTGCCTGAGATGGCAGAGCCTGCGGTACGCATACGAGGTTGGTCGTAGCTATTCTGTCCGTGCATGCTAGGAGCGCCGTTGGTATGCTGGGCGTGACCCGACACCGTAATCCTCACGGCGTGAGAAGCCAGGCTCCTACCCCCCACGACAGCGTGGGAAGCACCAATGTTGAAGGTACCATTCTTTGCCGCATAAAGGGTGTAGGTGATGGTTACAGATGAAGAGGACGAGGTATGTCCGTTGATCATCTGGTAACTGGATTGCGAGGATGTGTAAGGGCCTGCGATGACTTCGAGTCCATCCTGCACTGCACCCATTCTGAATTCCTCTACATCACGGGTGTTGATGGTATAGGCGACACGGAAGTTTTCTCCAGCCGCTACGTGCGATGGAGCCGACACGGAGATATGCTGGGCCACCGCATGCACCTGATAACCTAGCAAGCATATCAGCAATATCAAATACCAACCTATTCTTTTCATATCGTATCTTAAATAATCCTTAATTCCGCAACACTATAGTTTAACATTATTTATAAGTGCCTGAGCAACAAAA
>OHWJ01000182.1_pt1 | contig 14369 bp, 8 predicted proteins | sample 1579691 | NCBI WGS metagenome assembly OHWJ01 (sample SAMEA3882537, study PRJEB24775) | human gut metagenome | biome: human-associated habitat; feature: intestine environment; material: feces | place: Netherlands | collected 2009/2010
GCCTGGCATTATCAGGAAGTATTCCATTTCATCACCTGATGAAGCAACGGCATGTACATGAAGCCTGTCTCTTCCTGTGACACGGTAAATCTGTGAGACTGTATCATTTTTGTACAATATATCTGTCACCTGCGCCAGGTACTCCGGTTTTGTTTCAATTTCAAAATAGCATGATACAGCCCCACTGATTTTTTGCGGATTAATAATTGTTGTATATTCTTCGATTACGCCTCTTTTCTCCAAAGCCTGGATACGGGCTTTTACTGCCACTCTGGAAATACCGGTTTCTTCACCGATATCAGAGTAAGAGATACGTGCGTTTTCTATAAGCAGCCGGATAATCTTCTGATCCAGCTCATCTAAACCGTCCAGGTACATAAGTTCCCTCCTGTAAAATAATATAAAATAATATCCATCTGATAGCAGCTTTTTTCAATATCAAATATCATATCATTTATATTACTAAAAGTAAACAGCAGCTTGACTTATTTGCTGTAACTACATATAATTGTTGCGTAACGAAATCTTAAACTTACATTTTGAAAATACAATCGTGATTTCGGATAAAAAGCAGGAATTGATGGAGGAAAATGAGAATGTCAAAAGATGAATATTTAATCACAGATGCCCCTCTTAAAGCACTGACTGTTTTTGCAATGCCTATGATTCTGGGCAGCTTCTTTCAACAAGTATATAATATGGCTGATTCCATTATCGTCGGTCAGTTTGTGGGATCCTCTGCACTTGCGGCAGTTGGAGCCTGTGCCGCTTTGACCAATGTTTTCATCTGTGTGGCTTTGGGAGCCGGTGTAGGAGCAGGTGTACTTGTGAGCCGCTATTTTGGAGCTCAGAATTATAGCAAAATGAAAACAATTGTGTCAACATCGTTGATCAGTTTTCTGATTCTGAGTATACTTCTGGGGGTTTTTGGCTTTGTTTTTTCTCATTTTATGATGAGTTTATTACAAACACCTGCTGACATACTGGATGAAGCGGTACTGTATCTGCGTGTTTATTTTGTGGGATTTCCCTTTCTGTTTATGTACAATATCCTTTCAACGATGTTCAATTCCATCGGTGAATCGAAGATTCCGTTGGGCCTTTTGATATTTTCTTCTGTTTTGAATATTGTTATGGATCTTTGGATGGTGGCAGGTTTAGGGCTGGGTGTGTTCGGTGCCGCCCTTGCAACTCTCATTGCGCAGGGGATTTCCGCAGTGTTTTCGCTTTTGATTTTCTTTAACCGGATGCGTCGATATAAAAGCCGCTTTAACTGGTTTGACATGCAGGAGTTACATTCCATGCTTCGTATTGCAGTACCATCGGTTCTTCAGCAATCCACAGTGTCAATTGGTATGATGATCGTACAGGCGGTTGTAAATCCCTTCGGTACACAGGCGCTGGCAGGTTATGCGGCAACCATGAGAGTAGAGAATGTTTTTTCACTGATATTTGTATCCATTGGAAATGCGGTTTCGCCCTATGTTTCCCAGAATCTTGGAGCAAAGAAAATTGAACGTATCAAAAAAGGATACCATGCTGCACTGGTGTTGGACCTGTGTTTCGCAGTCCTTGCTTTCATAGTCATTGAAACACTGCACACCCCAATTTCTTCCTTATTCCTTGGAAAAGATGGAACCGCTCTGGCATATCAGGTGTCCGGGGATTATATGAAATGGCTAGGATATTTCTTTATTTTTATGGGTATTAAGATGGCAACAGATGGAGTCCTTCGTGGGCTTGGAATTATGCGGCCGTTTCTCATTGCCAATATGGTAAACCTTGCCATTCGGCTGTCAGTTGCCTTGATTTTTGCACCGCGTTATGGAATTGCATTTGTCTGGCTTGCTGTACCGGCCGGATGGCTTGCGAATTTTCTGATCTCCTATGGGGCACTTAGAAAATCATGGCCGGTTGATGAAGGAGTTTCATTCCGGTAAATTTCTCTTAAGTTTTGATGGGAAGCTGGATTTGTATGTTAAGAGGTATATTTTCGTTACTGTTCACTGGCAATATCCCGCGAAGCGTGTTGCTGTGAACAGTAACATATTTTCTTATAGACATGATATAGTATGAGTGCTATAATAAAAATAATTTTTTATGGCATTTATTGGCAAACCGGTTGAAAAGCCGGGGCGCAAAGCCAGAAGGAGCTAAAGTCAGATTGAAATCTGGCCATGCCAGCCGGTTGCATCATGCCTCAGTAATAAAAAAAGGTAAATGTTAAATGGGCATTATGGAAAAAGTTCCTGTAAAATTTTTTACAAGGAACTTTTTTTTGTCTTCAAGCGGATATTCGCAACCTCCGCAGGGGACTTACCTGATTCGGTTAAATTTGATGGAAAATAGAGAAGAACAGCAGGAATGGAGAAAAGATGAAAGGAAAAAGAGTGATTGCAGGCATTCTGCTTGTGGGAATTTTAGCAACTGCCCTGGCAGGGTGCAAAAATGCAGATGTTACTAAAAAAGAAAGAGAAAAGCCCGTTATCACCCTGGGCAGTGACAGTTATCCGCCATACAATTATTTGAATGAAGATGGAATCCCCACAGGAATTGATGTGGAACTGGCTACAGAAGCTTTCAGAAGGATGGGGTATCAGGTGGATGTTGTCCAGATCAACTGGGAGAAGAAAAAAGAACTGGTAGAAAGCGGAGAGATCGACTGTATTATGGGCTGTTTTTCCATGGAAGGACGCCTTGACGATTACCGCTGGGCAGGACCCTACATAGCAAGCCGCCAGGTAGTTGCTGTAAATGAGAGCAGTGATATCTATAAACTAAGTGATCTGGAGGGAAAGAACCTTGCCGTCCAGTCCACAACCAAACCGGAAGGCATCTTTCTGAACCGGACAGATGAAAGGATCCCCAAACTGGGCAATCTGATCAGTCTTGGGCACAGGGAACTAATCTATACCTTTCTGGGAAAAGGATATGTAGATGCAGTTGCTGCACATGAGGAATCCATTGTCCAGTACATGAAGGATTATGATGCAAGCTTCCGTATCCTGGAAGATCCGCTGATGGTGGTCGGGATAGGTGTTGCTTTTGCAAAAGAGGATGACAGAGGAATCTGTGAGCAGATGGATCAGACGCTGGAAGAAATGCGTCAGGATGGCACATCCCTGAAAATCATTAAAAAATATCTGGATGATCCCCAGAAGTATCTGGAGGTGGATGATCTTGGATATTAGGAGAAGAATAAAAGTAAAGCGATTCTGGATATTCGGCATTCTGCTTGGAATCTGTGTGACTGCAGCTTCCCTGTATTACTTTTTTCAGGCAGAGAAAAAAGAAGCAGAGAACAGGATGGTGAAAACTGTAAACTATGTCAAAGTGCAGTGTTCCACCTACACCCATTATAATGAAGCTTCGGAATCTAAAAGTCTCCTCCGCGCCATTGAAAGTGCCAGACAGATGAGTACGAATATCGACATGGAAACAGAAAACGGCGGCCGGCTAAGCCAGGAGTTTCTGAAAGAAAATCTGCAGACCCTCTGGGTGGATGGTATCCTTGTGCTGGATGCAGAGGGAAAGACAGTCTGCAAATACAGCATGGATGAGGCTCTGACCAATGAGATCACAGATTATCTGCAAAAAGACATTATCATGGATTTTACCGGATATGAAGAAAGATCTTATTCAGAACGGTTTGCCAGGGAAGACGGATCCTATATTGATATTGCAGCCTGTGCCAGAAAAGATGCACCAGGTATGGTTGCAATTTATTATTACACATCTCCGGAATTTGTCAGAAATTATACCCTGACAATACAGAATCTCTTAAATGGATATAGTACTCAGAAAGATGGAACGATTATTGTTGCAGACAAGGGAACCATCGTTGCCAGCAACGATGAAAGCCTGCTGGGACAGGATACTGCCGGCAACCAGGTTGTCCAGGCAATGAAAGAGCATACAGACAGTCAGCATATTTTTCATTTAAAAAATGAAGGAACCGGAGGTTACGGAATCATGCTGAAGCAGCGGGATTATTATATTTATGCCTATCTTCCGGATACGGAAGTATTCCGTAACCTGCCGCTAAGTGTAACAGCTGTCGTTTTTCTTTATTTACTCATATTCGGTATATTCTGCTTCTGGGGTTACAGAGCGGATCTGGCACACCGGAAACAGGAACAGGAAAAAGATGAAAAATATAAAGCAGAACTTCTGAGAACAGCAAAAAAAGCAGAAGCAGCCAATGAGGCAAAAACCGAGTTTCTACAGCGAATGAGCCATGATATCCGGACACCGATCAATGGAATCTGCGGCATGATCAATGTGGCAGACCATTATGCAGACAATATGGAGAAACAGACGGAATGCAGGGCAAAGATTAAAGAGGCATCTCATCTGTTGCTGGAACTGATAAACGAGGTTCTGGACATGAGCAAGCTGGAGTCAGATGAAGTGGTTCTGGAAGAAATCCCATTTAATCTGAACAGTATTTCTGAGGAAATACTGGGTGTGATCGAACATATGGCTGCGGAGCAGAATATCCGGATCATTTGGGAAGAGAAAGAAGTTACACACTGGAATCTTATTGGAAGTCCGGTGCATGTGAAACGGATTCTGATGAATATTTTGTCTAATGCGGTGAAATATAACAAAGAAAACGGATATGTCTATATCAGCTGTCGGGAAATCCCATCGAAACAGACAGCAATGACCACATTGGAATTTGTCTGCAGAGATACCGGGATCGGAATGGCAGAGGCATTCCAGAAACGCATTTTTGAACCATTTGCACAGGAACATGCAGGAAGCCGCACAAAATTCGCCGGAACAGGACTGGGAATGCCAATTACAAAAAAACTGGTGGAGAAAATGGGCGGAACCATTTCCTTTGAAAGTAAAGAAGGCACAGGGACTACATTTGTGATCCAGATTCCATTCCGGATTGACACAGATATGAAGGACAGGACTGAAGCTGAAGAAAAAACGGAAACTTCTATCCATGGACTCCATGTTCTTCTGACAGAGGATAATGAGCTGAATATGGAGATTGCAGAATTTGTGCTTCAGAATGAAGGCACTGTGGTGACCAAAGCATGGAATGGACAGGAGGCTGTTGACATATTCAGAAAAAGCAGTCCTGGAGAATTTGATGTCATTCTTATGGATATTATGATGCCTGTCATGAATGGATATGAAGCAGCAAAGATGATCCGCTCTCTGGACAGAGAGGATGCAAAAGTGATACCGATCATTGCCATGACAGCAAACGCGTTCACTGAGGACAAAATGAGAGCAAAGGAAGCAGGAATGGATGAACATATTGCCAAGCCTGTTGATGGGAAATTATTAGTAAAAGTGATCAATGAGTTAGTAAAACGCAATCAGAGGGAGAAGTTATAATGAAAAAGAAAAAATGGAACAAGTTAGTTTCTGTACTTTTGGTGATGGTGACAGTCATGTCACTTCTGTCTGGCTGCGGCGGGAAAAGTGCGGAAAAAGAAGATGCAGAAACAATCACGGTGTACTTATGGAGCACAAACCTGTATGAAAAATATGCACCATACATCCAGGAACAGCTTCCGGATATCAACATTGAATTTGTAGTAGGCAATAATGATCTGGATTTCTATCGTTTTCTGAATGAAAACGGCGGATTGCCGGATATTATAACCTGCTGCAGGTTTTCCCTCCATGATGCAAGTCCTCTGAAAGACAGTCTGATGGATCTTTCCACAACCAATGCGGCAGGTGCTGTCTATGATACATATCTTAACAGTTTCAGAAATCAGGATGGCAGCGTAAATTGGCTTCCTGTGTGTGCAGATGCCCATGGCTTTGTAGTGAACAAAGATCTTTTTGAAAAGTATGATATTCCTCTTCCAACGGATTATGAAAGCTTCGTTTCTGCCTGCCAGGCATTTGATGAGGTGGGTATCCGTGGGTTTACTGCAGACTATTACTATGATTATACCTGTATGGAAACACTGCAGGGTCTGTCTGCATCAGAGCTGTCTTCTGGGGATGGACGTAAGTGGCGTACCATCTACAGTGACCCGGACAATACAAAGAGAGAAGGTCTGGACAGTACCGTCTGGCCGGAGGCTTTTGAACGTATGGAGCAGTTTATTCAGGATACAGGGCTGAGCCAGGATGATCTGGATATGAATTATGATGATGTGGTTGAGATGTACAAAAGTGGTAAGCTTGCCATGTATTTCGGCAGTTCTGCCGGTGTAAAAATGTTCCAGGATCAGGGCATTAACACAACATTCCTGCCATTCTTTCAGCAGAACGGCGAAAAGTGGCTGATGACTACACCATATTTCCAGATAGCTTTAAACCGTGACCTGACAAAGGATGAAACACGTCGGCAGAAAGCAATGAAGGTACTGAACACAATGCTTTCAGAGGATGCGCAGAACCGGATCATTTATGATGGGCAGGATCTGTTAAGCTACAGCCAGGATGTGGATTTCCGGCTTACGGAATATCTGAAGGATGTGAAACCTGTGATCGAAGAAAACCATATGTATATCCGCATTGCGTCAAATGACTTTTTCTCCGTTTCCAAGGATGTGGTGTCTAAGATGATCTCAGGAGAATATAATGCAGAGCAGGCTTATCAGTCATTTAATTCCCAGCTTCTTGAAGAAAAATCCACTTCTGAGGATATTGTGTTGGATTCAAAGAAAACTTATTCCAATCGTTTCCATACCAGCGGAGGCAATGAAGCCTATTCTGTTATGGCAAACACTTTGCGCGGTATTTATGGGACGGATGTGCTGATTGCAACAGGAAACAGCTTTACAGGAAATGTACTGAAGGCCGGTTATACAGAAAAAATGGCAGGCAACATGATTATGCCAAACGAGCTTTCCGCTTACAGCAGTGAGATGAGCGGGGCAGAACTGAAGGAAACGGTCAGAAACTTCGTAGAAGGCTACCAGGGAGGCTTTATCCCCTTTAACCGCGGCTCTCTGCCTGTGTTCAGTGGTATTTCTGTAGAAATCAGGGAAACGGATAATGGTTATACATTGAGTAAAGTTACAAAGAATGGAAAACAGGTTCAGGACAAGGATACTTTTACTGTAACCTGCCTTGCAGCACCACAACATATGGAAGCTTATCCGGCAGAGGAAAATATTGTATTTGATGGAGGGGATACCTCTGTGGAAGATACCTGGACAACATATGTTTCAGATGGTAATGCCATTCTTGCAGAGCCTGAAGACTACATTACTCTGAGGTGAGAAGAATGGATGTTAAGAATCATAATACAAACAGAAAGAAACGGGTTGTGAGAAAACGATGGAATACAGCAGTTCTTATTGCCCTATTTGTTGGAATCCTTTTGACTGTTTTCCAATATTTGGGGTTTGTATCGAAGACTGTTTATGAGGAAAGTGTTTCTCACCTGACAGAAATTTTTCATCAGTCTGATAATATGCTAAGTGAGCTGACAAATAAGAATCTGACTTATCTCCATATATGGGGGGAATATTTGCAGAACACTTCCGATGAAAGTGAAATTCGTGAGTATATAGAGAAAGCACAGGAAGATGCAGGCTTTTTAGATTTTTATTTCCTGTCAGCGGACGGGAACTATAAGATGGCAACAGGTGAAACCGGGTATCTGGGATTGCAGGAAAATATTGAAGATGAGATCCGGCAGGGAAATGATGTGATAACCAATGCAACAGTTCCCGGAAAATCCCAGCTCCTTGTTTTTGCCACTCCCAGGCCTCATGGAAGTTATCAGGGCTTTGAATATGATGCCATTGCCATTGCCTATGAAAACTCTGATATCGTAAATGTGCTGAATATTTCTGCTTTCAATGGAAATGCCCAGAGTTATGTGGTTCATCCGGATGGCCGTGTTGTTGTGGATCATTCTTCTGAGTCATGGGGAGAGGTGTATAATTTCTTTGGGATTCTGAGAGAACATTCCAATATGTCTGAAAAAGAGATCCTTAAACTTTCAGAAGAGTTTAAGGAAGGACATACAGATGCAATGCTGATAAATCTGGATGGAGAGGATTACTATCTGGTCTATGAGAAATCCAAACCTCAGGACTGGATCTTTCTGGGACTTGTCCAGGCTGATATCGTCAATGCAAGTATGAATGTTCTGCAGCGTAGCACTGTGCTGCTTGTAAGTGCAGTAGCGGTGTGTATTGCCGGCCTTTTTATTGGAATTATTCTCCGGAAAAACAGGGTAAACCTGAAGAGAAAGGATACGGAGATCCTGTACAGGGACGAATTGTTTCAAAAGCTGTCAATGAATGTAGATGACGTTTTCCTGATGCTGGATGCAAAAACATATCAGGCAGATTACGTCAGTCCCAATGTGGAAAAACTGCTGGGAATTACAGTAGAACAGATTCGTAAAGATATTTGTGTCCTTGGGAAACTGCATCCCGGGGACGTTGAAGATCCGGAGAAGAAGTATCTGGAAGAAATCCAGGTTCATGAGCAGCAGGAATGGGATCTTGAATATGTTCATCAGAAAACAGGAGAACACCGCTGGTTTCATAACGTTGCAATGGGCAGCGAGGTAAACGGAAAAAAGAAATATATCCTGGTTCTGTCAGATCGTACCTCTGATAGAAAAATGAATCAGGCCCTTTCTGAGGCGGTCCGCGCTGCGGAGACTGCAAACAAGGCAAAGAGCACCTTCCTTTCCAATATGTCTCACGATATCCGTACACCAATGAATGCGATCATTGGTTTTACCACACTGGCTGTAAGCAACATTGATGATAAAGAAAGGGTTCGGGATTATCTGGGTAAGATCCTTTCCTCCAGTAACCATCTGCTTTCCCTGATCAATGATATCCTGGATATGAGCCGTATTGAGAGCGGGAAAATCCATCTGGAAGAGACGGAAGTCAGTCTGTCAGAGGTTCTTCATGATCTGAAAACCATTATCAGCGGACAGATCCATGCGAAACAGTTAGAGCTTTACATGGATGTCATGGATGTTACCAATGAGGATGTTTATTGCGACAAGACCAGGCTGAATCAGGTGCTGCTGAATCTTTTGTCCAATGCGATCAAGTTTACTCCTGCAGGCGGAACTGTTTCTGTCCGGCTGAGAGAGTATCCGGGTACACAGAGAGGCTGTGAGCTGTACGAAATCCGGGTAAAGGATAACGGAATCGGCATGAGTCAGAAATTTGTACAGAAGATCTTTTCTCCTTTTGAGAGAGAGCGGACTTCCACTGTAAGCAGGACTCAGGGTACAGGACTGGGTATGGCTATCACCAAGAACATCGTAGATATGATGGGCGGAACCATTGAGGTTCAGACAGAACAGGGCAAAGGTACTGAATTTATTATCCGTCTGCCATTGCGGATCCAGTCAGAGCAGCGCAGCATAGAGAAGATCGCAGAGCTGGAAGACCTTAAGGCATTGGTTGTAGATGACGATTTTAATACCTGTGACAGTGTGACTAAGATGCTTGTAAAGGTTGGAATGCGTTCGGAATGGACACTTTCCGGCAAGGAGGCTGTTCTCCGTGCACGACAGTCTATGGAAATGGGGGATGCATTCCACGCTTATATCATTGACTGGCGTCTGCCTGATATGAATGGCATTGAAGTTACCCGTCAAATCCGTAGTCTTGGTGACGATACGCCGATCATTATCCTGACTGCTTATGACTGGTCAGATATTGAAGTGGAAGCCAGGGCAGCAGGAGTGACTGCATTCTGCTCCAAGCCTATGTTTATGTCAGATATCAGAGAGACTCTGATGGCTGCTATCGGTCAGAAGCAGGCCGGGGCAGAGGATAATATTCTTCCGGCAGCAGATTCAGATTTCAGAGACAGGCGCATACTGCTTGTGGAAGATAATGAACTGAACAGTGAAATTGCAGTAGCGCTCCTTAGTGAATATGGTTTTCGGGTTGATACAGCGGAAGATGGAGCAGAGGCTGTGGAGAAAGTTAAGAATTCAACACCAGGTGATTATGATCTGGTGCTTATGGATGTGCAGATGCCTGTAATGAACGGATATGAGGCTACTGAGCGGATCCGTTCACTGGATGATCGGGCACTGGCGGGAATTACGATCCTTGCCATGACTGCCAATGCTTTTGATGAAGACAGAAAGAAAGCACTGGCATGTGGTATGGATGGATTTCTATCCAAACCAATTGTTATAGAGGAACTGATCAGTACATTACAAAACAGTCTGGGGTAAGTTTTCTGTTTGAACTGTGATAATGGGATATGAAAAGTGGTTTGATGAAAGCAAGGAGGAGCAACGAATGATTTGTGGAATGACGTATTTTCAGATATGTCTGTATTTTCTTATTTATTCTTTTGGCGGCTGGGTTGTTGAAGTTATTTTTCATGCAGTAGCGTTGGGAAAAGTTATAAACAGAGGTTTCCTGAATGGACCGGTCTGCCCGGTATATGGATTTGGGGTGCTTTCTGTTTTTGCTTTGCTCAATACAATTCAGGGCAGCGGGCGTCAGATGAGTGATGGAATGATTTTTGTGTTTGGAATTGTTCTGGCAACTGCGGTGGAGTTGGTTGCAGGCTGGCTGCTGGATGTGTGTTTCCACGCAAGATGGTGGGATTATTCAGATAAACCCTTTAATTTTCATGGCTACATTTGCCTGGAGTTTTCTCTGATCTGGGGACTGGCTATCGTTATGGTAGTAAAAATTTTCCAGAAGTATGTAGAGGCACATGCGTTACATACACCTGCAACCTGGGAATGGATTGTGATAGCAGTTTTGTATGCTGTGTATCTGACAGATTTTATTGTGACGGTAGCAGTGATCCAGGGACTGAATAAAAAGCTTACCAGACTGGATAAAGTTCGTTCAGATTTGAGAATTGTAAGTGATAAACTGAGTGATACTCTGGCTACGACTACGATTGGCACAGCACAGAAAGTGGGAGAAGGAAAGGTTCAGGCAACTCTTGCAGCAGCAGAACTGCGTGATGCAACTGCCGCACAGCGAGAAAAATCTATCGAAATGCTTCGTATAAAAAGAGCGGAGCTTCAGGCTCAGTTTGAGGAACTGTCCAGTTCTATTACCAATCATACCGTTGTCGGTCAGGGGCGTATCATCAAGGCATTTCCGAAGATGCAGCACAGAGACTATTCCGAACTGATTCAGGAGCTGAAAAAGAGATTAAAATAGATTAAAATGCAGAGGGAGGCTTCAGGTGAACAGACAGGCAGTACAAACCTTAAAGACTTATTTTGGATATGATACATTCAGAGAAGGGCAGGAGAGTGTTGTGGAGTCCATTCTGGAACACCGGGATGTGCTTGCAATCATGCCGACAGGAGCTGGAAAATCCATCTGTTATCAGGTACCGGCACTGATGCTGTCAGGAATTACGATTGTAATTTCTCCTCTGATCTCACTGATGCAGGATCAGGTAAAGGCTTTGAATGAAGCGGGAATACATGCCGCATTTATCAATTCTTCGCTGTCGGAAAGTCAGATTAGCAAGGCGTTGTACCTGGCAGCAGGAGGAAGATACAAAATTATTTATGTTGCACCGGAACGTCTGGAAAATTATGAGTTTCTGGAATTTGCCAGACAGGTGGAGATTTCCATGGTGACAGTGGATGAGGCACATTGTATTTCACAGTGGGGCCAGGATTTCAGACCAAGCTATGTCAAAATCGTAGACTTTGTAAAAAATCTTCCCGGTCGTCCGATCGTCAGTGCTTTTACCGCAACTGCAACAGAGGAAGTAAAGAACGACATTCTCTGTACTTTAAATCTGGAAGATCCGAAAGTAGTGATTACCGGGTTTGATAGAAAGAATTTATATTACAGCGTGGAAAATATCCGGCGAAAAGACGATTTTGTGATGGATTACATAGACAGACATCCAACAGAGAGCGGGATTATTTACTGCTCTACAAGAAAAAATGTGGACAATCTTTTTGAACTGCTTTTCCAAAAAGGAGTTGCTGTTACCAGATATCATGCAGGACTGAATAATGAAACCAGAAAAAAGAATCAGGATGATTTCATTTACGACAGAACCCCCGTTATTATTGCAACAAATGCATTTGGAATGGGGATTGATAAATCCAATGTGAGATATGTGATCCATTACAATATGCCGCAGAGTATGGAGAATTATTATCAGGAGGCAGGACGTGCAGGGCGTGACGGAGAGAATTCCCAGTGCGTTCTATTGTTTTCTGCACAGGATGTTATGATCGACCGAATGCTTCTGGATAACAAAGATTTTTCCGATGTGGATGAAGAGGATGAATTTCTCATTCGTCAGCGGGATATACGAAGGCTTCAGATCATGGAAGGATATTGTAAAACAACAGGATGTCTGCGAAATTATATTCTGGAGTATTTCGGTGAAAAGACCTTCGGTCCCTGTGATAATTGTGGAAATTGTCACAGAGAATACCATGAGACAGATATGACCAGAGAGGCGAAGTGGGTAGTGAACTGTGTAGCTGAGACGAGAGGAAGGTATGGACTGACAATTGTGATTGGTACTCTGCTGGGGGCTAAGAGAGCCCGGTTGAGGGAGCTTGGAGCAGATAAGTATAAATCTTATGGAGCATTGAATGATCACAGTGAGGCAGAACTCAGGGCACTGATCAGCCAGATGACTGAGATGGGATATCTCTATCAGACACAGGAACGTTACAGTGTGCTGAAACTGGGCGATATTTCTCCGCTAAGAGATGAAAATACTCACGTGATCATGCGTACTTACGAGGAAAAAGAACCGGATAAAAAGAAAAAGCCCCAGAAATCTGTCAGAAAACGCAGCACAGATGCGCTTACGGCAGCAGGTTACGATTTATTTGAAGCCCTGCGGAAACTTCGTCTGGAAATTGCAAAAGAGGAAGCCATGCCTCCATATATCGTGTTCAGTGATAAGACGCTGATAGATATGTGCATCAAATGTCCGTCAAATGAAGAAGAAATGCTGGAGGTTTCCGGTGTGGGCGAGAATAAGCTAAAGAAATACGGTCAGAGATTTCTGGAAGAGATACAGAAGTTCTGCCTGGAACGTCCGAATGCGGTTTTGAGTATGTCGGAAGATGAAAATGGTAATCCCTGAGAACAAAGGTTGGAAAACAGATGAATATAGAAAAATATACGGAAGAATTAATCACATTGAGACATTACTTTCATCAACATCCGGAGCTGGCACTTCAGGAAGTGGAGACGTCTGCATATATCCGGAAATATCTGGAGAAACTGGGATATGAGATTGTGCCGATAGAACCTACAGGATTGATCGCGGAACTTCCATCTCTGAGAAACAGGGAGAAACTGGTTGTACTCAGGGCGGAGATGGATGCATTGCCCATACAGGAGCAGACAAATCTGCCATATGCATCAGTAAATCAGGGATGTATGCATGCCTGCGGTCACGATATGATCCTGGCAGCAGCACTGATCCTTGCAAAAATTGTGGCAGAAGAGCAAAGAATGCAGGAAAGTTTTCCGGTCAGACTCCGGTTCCTTTTTGAACCTGCAGAGGAGATTGGTGAAGGTGCAAAAAGAATGCTTCAGGCCGGAGCATTAGAGAATCCGAAAGCAGATGCATTTCTGATGTTTCATTACGCAGCGGACATGACATTTGGAATGGCAGTGCATCAGGGACAGGCATCTTCCATGATCAACAGTATGCAGATTCATGTTCATGGAAAATCCAGTCACTGGTGTGAAGCGGATAAGGGGATTGATGCAATTTATGCAGCTGCTCAAGTGATAAGTGCCATTCATGATCTGAATGAAAGTTTTGGAAAACAGCATCCGGATGCAGGAAAATATATTGTGGGTACGGGTACGATCCATGGCGGTGAATATACGAATATTATTGCAGACCATGTGGTATTAAACGGAAATATACGCGCAGTTCATGAAGAAACTTACATGGCACTTGAGCACGAGCTGGAGAGAAATCTGCAGGAAATTGAAAAGCAGACTGGCACACAGATCCGTATGGAATTTCCAAAAGATCCGGTATATGCGTTTGCCAATGATGAGAAACTTACAGAGACAGCAAAGGTAGTGGGTGCAGAAGTATTCGGAGATAAATTTGTTCTGGAAGGAGAAGATGAGTTGTTTCTTTCCGGTGACAACGCATACAGATATTTTAGAGAAACCAGAGGACTTTTCACAGTATTTCTTGCGGGAATACCAGGAGAGAATCATCCTCTGCATCATCCGAAATTTCAATTGGATGAGAGAATACTGCCGTACAGCGTGGAGACATTGTATAAGATTATAACTACATTATGAGTATTGCAATTTTGGAAAATAATGAATTGTGATGTGGTTCAGCAGAGCGTGAAATTCTACTGAACTGGATTAATATATTATTTATGCAGATTGCTATGGAAGGAACGTCAGCAGGATGGATAATTTGTATCTGTTCTGCTGTTTTTT
>OHWJ01000185.1_pt1 | contig 14227 bp, 9 predicted proteins | sample 1579691 | NCBI WGS metagenome assembly OHWJ01 (sample SAMEA3882537, study PRJEB24775) | human gut metagenome | biome: human-associated habitat; feature: intestine environment; material: feces | place: Netherlands | collected 2009/2010
GAAAGGGTAACTATCCCGAAAAAAACTGAATACTGAATACTGAACACCCTCTTAGATACCTCGCACCCTGGGTATCATGGCAGCATCAGGAAAATGATAGTACTAGTGCGCGTACATAGTACGTACTAGGTAAATACAAAAATATTTTCGTACCTTTGCACCCGTAATCAGGCAAGTAAAGTCTGGTTGCGGGCGTTTTTTGTTTATAGGAATCCGGTGCCGTTTCTGAAACAGAAATTTGGTGAATATCTCGCAGTCCAACCCTTTAACATTATATATTAATATGGTAAGAAATTTTATTTTTCTTTGGCGCAGGCATAGTCAAGGCTAATCGATGATGCAGAGAAACTGGTGAACCGCCATTACATCGAGAAAAATCCTCCGAAGGGAGCAAATGCCGACGAAGCTGACGGAAAGCAAGGCGGAAAGGTGTTCAGTATTCAGTTATTCAGTTTTAAGAAGCTATTTATGCTAGCTATTAATCTAGATAATGTGGAGCATATATTAGTGATAAGATGATCACTTTTGACTTAATGACTTAAAAATAGGCATTTCCCTCTTCTATAATCGTTTGGTGAAATCCTGCTTTTACCATCAAATTCTTGTTTATAATTTTCGACATCCCATTCCCAGGCTTCCTGCATTATATAATGTTGGTCGTAAAGAATCCAAATCAGTTTATCCCAAAGGTAATTGCTCGCTTTAGGAACCATCGTAACCTTGCTGCCAGGCTTACCGCTTGGTCGATTTGCTTTTATCTGGTATCTCTGATGTTTGAAGACAAAATCCGAGCCTTTATTCACTGCAGTTTTATCCTGCATATAATCAGAGTAGTCTTTTTCTGACATACCAACCAACATCGCAGCATCATACTCTGATAAAACAGAGGTAATTTGTGGTGCAACACCATATTTTGCTTGCCATTGCAAGGCAATCTCTACAAGTTCGTCTCTTAACATATTATTTTTATAGTTTATGTTGTGTAGTTGTCTGATCCTGATTTTAATGCCTATTTGATCAATATATTCTTTATCATATATATACTATTTGCATTTTACCATGTTCTGAAAGTTGGTGACCTTCATTTTATGAAGCCCACCAACTTTTCGCTTATGCATTGCATTAACCCTTGGCATGCTATCGGCTAGGATAATATTTCCTGTATTTTCTCCTCTCCGATATTCAATGTCTTTGCTATCATTTCAGCCGTCATTCCTGTTTTTGATAATGCCAGGACGGCTGCACGCAAGGATGCCTTCTGCTCTTCAAGCGCCGCATCTTTCTCTTGAAGTGCTGCATCTTTCTCGTCAAGCTCCGTTTTTTGCTTTTCGAGTTCTTTTTTCTGCGTCATGATAGTTGCATCCTTTTGTATAATGGCTGTATCCCTGTCTTCCAGAGCCTGGAAGAACTCATCTTCTGCATTCATTCTGTTTCTGATGTCAGGATTAGCGGCTGCCGACTGGAGGCGATGGAGGATATGCGCCATTTCTGCATCATCCGCATATTTATTTTCATCCAACTCAAGCATTCGCTGGTCGTCTGGATAAATCTGCGACTGGTCGAATACGCTCAGTATCTTCTCCAATCTGTTGTTTACCCTTCCTCTCAGCAGCGGTATTTGGACAATGATGCTGTCATGCTGCAGACTCTCCACAAATGGATCAGGTGTCTCCTGGAGAATCTCATTTCCTTCATAGTCATATACCTTATGCTTGGCATAGATCACGGGTTCCGTAAACTTGCCCACGCAATGGCCTAGCAGATACACCGCCACGGTTGGCAGGGCGAATTTGCCTTTGGTATCCTTGCGCATATTCTCCTTGTTGTTATACTGCACAGCCAGATATTGGCGGAAACGCAAGGTCTCCGTCTCCAGCCAAGTTTTCTGCAGTTCTACCAGAATCAGTTTTTTGCTGCCGTCATCTTCCAATACGGTTGCTGCAAAATCAACACGAAACATGGAGATGGCATCGCGGGAAATGTTGGGATACTCGTGACGTCGCATTTCTACAGCAATTACCGTTTTCTGCAAGAGTGCAGAAAGCAAAGTCTTGGCTATTCGCTCGTCTTCCATCATATACTTGAAGACGGCATCGTAAAGTGGGTTGGCTACGTATATCTTCATATTCTATCCTCCTGATAAGTTGAACTATTGCAAAGGTGATGCCAGCTCGGCGTAATGAAAGCCTGCTTTCATTTTGCCGAGCACCGCTTTGCTTCTGCAAAGATACGCTGAATATTTGTAACTTCCAAATTTTTATGGCGATATTTTATTTATTTTGTAGGCTATGATGGGGGCAAATACAGAAATCTGGTGGGCTTCATTTTATGAACCCCACCACAAATCCCCAACCGAAAACGAAGGAACCCGATTCTGAATCTCTATGATTCGGAACCGGGCTCCAGGACTTAGTATCGAAAAAAATTAAAAATAGTCTTACTTGAAGTATCTCTTGTAAAGACCTGCGAAACCTGCGCAGTGGCGAGCTTCGTCCTTGGCCATCTCATGAACAGTATCGTGGATAGCATCAGAACCCTGCTCCTTGGCAAGCTTGGCAATGCGGAACTTGTCCTCGCAAGCACCCTTCTCAGCTGCGATGCGAGCCTCAAGATTGCTCTTGGTATCACCCAAAACCTCACCCAGCAACTCTGCAAAGCGAGATGCATGGTCAGCCTCCTCGAACGCATAGCGCTTGTAAGCCTCTGCAATCTCTGGATAACCCTCGCGGTCTGCCTGGCGAGCCATTGCAAGATACATACCTACCTCGCCACACTCACCTGCAAAGTGATCCTTCAATCCCTTGATGACCTCCTCATTGACGCCATCCTTATATGCCTGACCGAGAACGTGTACAGTAGCGAATGTCAAATCATCATCCACTGCATCTTCCATCTCCTTGAACTTGCTGGCTGGAGCCTTGCAAATAGGGCACTTCTCTGGTGCCTCTGTACCCTCGTAGATGTAACCACAAACGGTGCAAATAAATTTCTTCTTCATAATGTTAATGTATTAAAATGTTCTTGTATTGTATTATATTATTTACTATTAATTCTCTTGTCTTGTCTTGCGAATCATTTCGGCAACTTGTACCTATTAATTCGTCTTCTTCTCCATCTTCTGGGCGCAAGCTGAACAGATGCCCTTGTAGTAGAGCTGTTCCTCCTGCACGATGTTTCCATCTATCACCTTGGTCTCTGTTACCCTTGGTGCTGGCTCATCGAAGAGATCGATGATCTTGCCGCAGTTCTTGCAGTAGAAGTGAACGTGTGGCTCGATGTTGCCATCATAGCATACGCGATGCTCGTCGATGGTGATCATCTGGGCTGCATTTACCTCACTCAGCATGCGGAGCGTGTTATACACTGTGGTACGGCTTAGGGTCGGTACCTTGTTCTCCAAAGCTTTGTAAACATCTTCGATGTTTGGGTGGGTAGGATGCTTGATCAGGTAGTCCAGGATTGCCAGTCTCTGTACTGATGGTCTAATGCCTTTCTCCACCAATCTGTTGTAAGCTTCTGTTTTTTTCATATTCCTATCTCTTGATTGATTTTTACGTTTGCAAAGGTAATGAATTTATTTCTATCTACCAAATAATTCTGTAAAATATCCAAAATAATAGGTATTATTTTTAGATAATTTACAGAATTAAATGTTTATTCACAAAAAGAGGGCTATTTTCCGGTCTTTACGCCCAGAAATTTATCTACCATCATCAGCTGTTTGAGCTGGAAGGCTGGCTTGCATGCCTTCTTTGCCTTGAGCTTGATGGTGAAGAGATCGCGGGTGCCCTCTACGGCTGGCTGCTCACCGATGTTGACGAAGGTAGGGTAGAGCACCTTACTGCCATCTGAGTGCAGACGGTCCTTGGTGAGGTTCTCCATCTTGCCCATATCCTTCACATCCACTCCGATGAACTCGTATTCGGTGGCGCTGTATGGCAGGGCGAAGCTCAGGGCATTGAGCGATACGAGACCCTTGCCCTTTACGGTGAGGGTGATGGTTTCGCCTGCCTTGTACATCTTCTTGTCAGCTGCGAGACTGATGCTGCCCTCTACGGCTGGCACCTTCTTGCTGCTTACTCCGCTCTTGAGCTGGGTAGCCACCACGGAGATATCGTAGGCGTCGATGAGACCGTTGCCGTTGATATCGCCCTTGCTTACGTAGCCCTCGAAGTCCTTGTCGCCTCTGCGCAATCCGCAGTAGTTGAGGTAAGAGGTGAAGTCGTTCTCGTCGATGCGCCCGTCGTGGTTGATGTCGCCAGCCTTCTCCATCTTGCTGCCCGGAACCTTGAATACGTACATCTCGGCACCCGAACCCATTCCGCCTCGGGCTTCCTCTACGGTCATCCTGATGTACTGAGCCTCTGGGTTGCCCTGGAACTGGTATTCCTTCACGGCATTCTCGTTCTTCCAGTCGAAGCTTCCGGTCTCGGTCCAGTTGATGCCGTCGTTGCTGATGGCGAACTTGCCCTTCTGGATCTGTCCGTTGGTCTCGCGCTCAGAAGCCGGGAGATAGTGAATCTTCTCGAGCTTGGCGATGCCGTTGAGGTTGAGGGTTACATCGAATGGCAGCACACCTTCCTTCTTGTAGTAGTCGGTATGCCAGAAGTTCTTCTCATTGAAGTCGAACATCTTCGAAACCTCCAGTCCTTCCCAGTCCTTCGTAGAGTTGGTGGCTGTGATGTTGCGGATGGCTTCATCGAGAGGGTCCTTGATGGTATGCGCCTGAACAGTGGCCCATTCAGAAACGCCGTCCTTGTTCACGGCTCTCACCTGCACCTCGTAATCGGTCTCCGGCTTCAGGTTCTCGATGGTGAACTCGTTGCTGCGGATGGTGGAATGAATCACGCCATCCACCTTTACCTCATAGTAGTCGGCGTTGGCCTGCTTGTTCCAGGTAGCCACCAGCTCGAATGCCTTGTTAGGGCTCTGGCTGTCCTTCATCGTTACCTGAGGGGCAGCGAGGGCACCGGTGGCGTGGAGCAGCACATCGGCATCATCCATCTGATAGCCATCCATGCGGAGCTCTACGTCGTTGGCAGTGATGTCGGTCTTCGCCAGTCGCACATAAACCATCGGATTCTTGCGGATATCCATCTTCTCGAAGTCGCTGCCCGGTGTGGCGAAGCGGTTGAGCTGAGGAGCCTCGTCGAAGAACCATGCATTCTCGGTGTTGCGGAGTTCATCGAGCGAATTCACCTGGGTCAGCTTCACGCTCTTTCCGCCAATCTTCGCTGCCAGCTTCTTAGGCATCTGGCTCAGATTGATGCGCAGCTCGGTAGCCTGGTTCTTCTCCTGACCTTGGAAATGGCCCGTGGTCTTGTAGATATGTACGTTGAGACGGTCCTTCTGCAGGGAAGAGGTGATGTGGGTGGTGGCGTGCTCGCCCAGGCGGTAAAGCTCGGTCTTGCCGTCATCATCATAGAGGGCGTAATGGGTTTCTCCGTATGGATAGAGTTCGAAGATGCGCTGGGTGTTGTCTATCTGCGATACGTTGTTGTTAGGATTTACCATCGGGATGATGGCGCCTCGCTTCACGAAGACAGGCAGTTTCCAGTAGGGAGCCTCAAACTCGTTGATGATTCTTCCACCTTTATATATATGTCCGCTGAAGTAATCCACCCATTCGCCCTGAGGCAGGTAGATGCCGTTGCGGATATCGTTGCCCTCCTTATCCATCTTGGTTTCCTTGTAGATAGGAGCCACGAGGAACGACGGACCGCACATGAACTGATACTGCGTTGCCTTGCCCAGGGTATAAGGGTTGGCATCGTCGAGGAACATTGCTCTTACCAGCGGCTTGCCGGTTACTGCCTCGTGGGCAGCTGTGTAGATGTATGGCATCAGCTCTGACTTGAGCTTCAGATACCAGCGGTTGACGGAAGTTACCGGTTCGCCCAGGATATGAGGATACTTGGCATTGCTGCCCCAGCCATCCATGTTCAGACCCATCGCGGTGAAGGCCTTCCATTCGAACTCTCGCATGTTGACGATTGGATTCTTTCCGCCGAAGATACCGTCGTTGTCGCATGTGATGTTGGAGATACCCGAAAGTCCGGCTCCGATGAAGGTAGGGATGTGGAAGCGGATGTACTCCCAGTCGCCGCCCGTCTGGTCGCCCGACCAGACGGATGCGTATCGCTGTGTACCAGCCCATCCATCGAGCGAGATGATGAACGGGCGGGCATTCCCGCCATAGTAAGGCATGATCTGAGCCACGTCAGCCACACCGTTCAATCCGAAGGAATAGCCGTCGCCTACCCAAGCCACGTCGGTCTTGAGCACTCTTACGCCAGCGGTTCCCACCTCCTTCACGATGTCGCGCTGCAGGAGCGCCTCGATACTGTCTTTCGGATGCAGGTCTGACTGGGTCCAGAGTCCGATTTCCACACCGTGCTTGCGGGCATAATCTCCGAATTCCTTCAGGTTCTGGATGTTGCCGTCCAGGGTAGTCTCCTGACCATATCCGGCTCCGTATCCATCGTTTGGCAGGAACCATCCCAGCGGCATGTCGTGCTTCACATATCGGTCGATTGCCGCACGTGCTGAGAACTGGTAGTTGTTCTTCTCGCCATTCAGTGATTCCTTGATTCCGGTCTTGTCGCTGGCACTCTCCTTATACGCCTTTCCATCCTCGAACACCATGGTTCGGCCCTTGTCGGCCTCCTTCCAGTAGTCGCGGTTGTAGGCATTGAGATGGCCCTCGTAGAAGCCGAACTTAGGGAGCAGTACAGGGTTGCCGGTGAGCTGGTAATAGCCATCGAGCAGATCGGTAGGCTTCTTGCCCACCATGAAGAAAACGTCTAAGTTCTTGGATTCGTGAGAGAGTTCTACCTTTCCGTTTTGGGTAGAACCGAAGTCGTAGAGACCTGGCTTGAAGGTGTACCACATGAAGCCGTAGCCAGCGGTTGACCAATAGAATGGGGCAGGGGAAGCCACTCCGCCATCTACCCAGTTGTTGGTGTTGACGATTTCGATTTTCTCACCCTTGTGAGAGAATCTTCCGTTCTGCACGCCGCCACCGAAGAAATACTCATCCGGCTGTTCGCGCAGGCTGAGGGTTACCTTTTCGGGTGTAAACTGTGCCGGAGCGCTTTGCTCTGCCACGGTCTTTCCGTTTTCGAGGTTGATGATCTTGAAGAGCTGGGTAGCCTTGTCGAAGATGACCTGTGCCTTGGTGGTAGAAAGGATGATGGAGTTGTCGTTCTCCTCTACCTTCACCTGTTTATGATTCAGGGCAGTGCGTGGATTATCCACCAGGATGCTCGCCTCAGGCTTTGCCTCGGGTGCTCTCATCACGCCGTCGTTACGGTCTTCGAAGATACGGAAAACACTTTCGCCATAGAAATCTACGGCGACACGTTGCTGGTTGGCGAAGACAATCTCCACCAGCGTAGGATTGATTCTGAGAATCTGGACATCTCCAGCCTTCACGGTCTGGGCTGCCTTCTGGGCATCGGGAGCGGACGGAAGCAGGGGAGATGATGCTGTGTTGGTTGTGTTGGCAACCATAGGCAAGGTTACTGCCATTGCCATCAGGTTGCCAACAGATAATTTCTTATAAATATTACTCATTGTCTTTTTGGGGTTATGGAGTTAAAGGAGATAAAGTGTTATGTAGTTAACTTCTTAAGTCCTTTAACTCCTTTAACTACAGTTTTTCGATGAATGCCTTCATCTCTGCCTCGTGTTCCTTTGCCTTGAGGAAAAGATGCCACTGGTTCTGGGCTCTTACGAGGTTGTGCTCAGGATACTTGCACTTCCAGTAGTGATCGCCGTTGAGGTAATCCCAAAGGAAGCGTACTGCCTGCATGTATGGGAAGAGCTCTGCTGCATGAGGAAGCAGGGAAATCTCCAATGGAGAAAGGAAGGCTGATGCTGACTCCACATAGCCGCGGGTGAATGATTCGAAGATGTCCATGCGGAAATCTATCTTCTCGAACTCCGGAGAATCCTCGGCGATGGTATTCGCTGCCGTGCGGAGGAAATCGCCGTAATCGCTCACGAAGAGTGATGGCATCACGGTATCGAGGTCGATGACGCACAATACGCGACCCTCTTCATCAAACATCATGTTGTTCACCTTGGTATCGCAGTGGCAGACATGCTTCTGCAACTTTCCCTCGCGGAAGAGGCGCTGGCAGAGACACATCTCATCCATATAACTCTCGATTTCTGCGATGAAATCCTTCACGCCTTCTGCGCGTCCGGCACGATCTTCCTTGACAGCCTGACGGAGCTGGTCGCGGCGCAGTTCCATATTGTGGAAATCAGGGATGGTTTCGCCGAGGCGGTCGGTGATGTCGGTGAGCTGAGCCTCGAACTCACCGAAGGTCTTTCCTGCGTAGTAAGAGCTTTCTGGGTTTACTGCCTCCTGGGTGATGGCACGAGGAATGAAGACGGAAATGCGCCAGTACTGCTGGTCTTCGTCTTTTACATAGGTCTTGCCGTTGCTCGCCTTGACGAAGGTGAGTACCTTGCGGTCGATGTCGTCAGCGCCCTGCTTTTCGAGCTGCTGGCGGATGTGTGTAGTTACTTCCTCGATATTGTGCTGCAAGAGATCTACATCGGTGAAGATAGAGTCGTTGATGCGCTGGAGAACATAGTCTGGTGCATCGTCTTCTACGGTTGTCACCTTGTAGGTGTCATTGATGAGTCCATTACCGAGGGGCTTTACCTCATTTACAGTTCCGGTGATGTCGAACTGTGAGATGATAGGTTTGAGATCTTTCATTTTAGTTTGGTTTTAAATATATTTTTTATAAAGCTTTCGCCCTGAAGGGCAAAAGCTTTGACATTATCTCAGGTCGATGACTTCTGCTCCTGGGAATTCCTTGCTGTTGAAGACGAAGGAATTGTTGGAAATGCCCTTTGCCTTGAAGCCGGAGATGTTGATGGTGCTCCAGGTAGAGCCCTGGCGCATTTTTACCTGCGATGGCACGTGCGTGTTCTTGTTGATGGTGATATACATCTCAGCCACGGTGCGCTTCTGGTTGTTGGCAACGAGATGCACCTGATAGTTGCCGCCCACAGTCTTGAGGCTGCTCTTATATCCTGTCTTGTAGATGTGGATGAAGGTATAAGGATTCATCGACATCTGCTTGGCCTGGGTAGGGTTGCTCACGTTCACCTCGTTGGTCTTCTTCATATAAGTCCACTGCGTCTTGCCGTTATACCATACGATGGCTTCCGGTGTGCGCGCATTAAACTTGTTACCCTTGATGGTGATGGTACCGCTTGCCGAGCCATACTTAGGACTAGACAGCTTGAAGTTGGCGGTAGCACCCTTCTTGTTGCCGATAACGGCAGCGGTCTTGTCGAGCACCTGCTGGGCGGTCTGCGCCATAGTGCCCAGGCTCATCATCGCTGCGAAAGCGATAGCTAAAATCTTTTTCATATCCTTACTGTTTATTGTATTAAAACTAAACCTAAAGCTTTTGCCCTTTCAGGGCGTATTGGTTCTTCGCTCATTGACCCAGGGTGTTGCCCTGGGCTAGGAGCTTTTGCCCTTTCAGGGCGTTTCTCTTACGAGTTCCTCAATTGCATCAGCAATGTATTGAGCTGGTTCTCATCCTGCAGGAGTACCTCTCTTGGCTTACTGCCCTGAGCGGCTCCTACGATGCCTGCTGCCTCAAGCTGATCCATCAGTCTTCCGGCACGGTTGTAGCCGATGCTGAAACGGCGCTGAATCATACTGGTGCTGCCCTGCTGCGAGAGAACGATGGCGTGGGCTGCCTCCTCGAAATATGGATCCAGGTTGCGGGTATCTACGCTGCCGTTGCCTCCTACGCCGCCATCTTCGCTAGCCGGTTCTGGGAGTTCCATCGGTTCGATAGGACCAGGCTGGTTGCAGATGTATTCGTTGATGCGCTCAATCTCTGGTGTATCTACGAAGGCGCACTGTACACGCACCGGTTCGTTGCCGTTGAGATAGAGCATATCACCACGACCGATGAGCTGGTTGGCTCCCGTTCTGTCGAGGATGGTCTTGGAGTCGATGGCCGAAGTTACCTTGAAGGCGATACGGCCCGGGAAGTTCGCCTTGATGTTACCGGTGATGATGCTGGTGGTAGGACGCTGGGTAGCGATGATCATGTGGATGCCCACGGCACGTGCCAGCTGGGCGATGCGGGCGATAGGAAGCTCTACCTCCTTGCCGGCTGTCATGATCAAATCTCCAAACTCATCGATAATTACCACGATGTATGGCATAAATTCGTGACCGTCAGTCAGTTTCAGTCTGTGGTTCACGTATTTCTGATTATACTCCTTGATGTTTCTGGCTCCCGCCTTCTTCAGCAGGTCGTAGCGGCTATCCATCAGCACACAGAGGCTGTTCAGCGTTCTCACCACCTTGGTTACGTCGGTGATGATAGGCTCCTCCTCATCCGGAACGGCAGCCATAAACTTGTTGGTGATGCGTGAATATACGCTGAACTCCACCTTCTTAGGGTCGATGAGCACCAGCTTCAGCTCGTTAGGATGCTTCTTGTAGAGCAGGGAAGTGATGATGGCGTTCAGACCAACAGACTTACCCTGACCGGTGGCACCGGCAACGAGCAGGTGAGGAATCTTCGCCAGATCCACCATGAACACCTCGTTGGTGATGGTCTTGCCCAGCGCGATAGGCAGCTCCATCTTGGTTTCCTGGAACTTCTTGGAGTTCAGGATGCTCTCCATGCTCACGATGTTTGCCTTGGCATTAGGCACCTCGATACCGATGGTTCCCTTGCCAGGGATAGGAGCGATGATACGGATACCCAGGGCAGCGAGGCTCAGGGCGATATCATCCTCCAGGTTCTTGATCTTGGAGATGCGCACACCCTCGGCAGGCTGAATCTCGTAGAGAGTGATGGTAGGGCCCACAGTGGCACGGATGGTCTTGATCTGTACGCCGAAGTTGCCCAGCACCTCGATGATTCGGTTCTTGTTCGCCTTCTGCTCCTCTTCGTCGATAGACACCTCCTGGTCGTCGTATTTCTTCAGCAGGTTGAGGGTAGGGTACTTGTATCTTGTGAACGGCTCCTTCGGATTGATAGGCGTATTGAGCACCTCGGCATTGCTTACGGTGTTGCTGGTAGCCTTCTCCTCTCCGGTAGCCACAGAGATATCCATTCCGATATGAGCCGAAGCGGCAGCGGCTGCAGCCATCTCCTGGCGCTCTCTTTCTGCGCGCTGGGCTCTGAGCTCACGCTGCTGCTGAATCAGACTCGGAGCAGCCACGTTCTTGTCGGCATCAGCCTGCTGGCTGTCAGCGGCAGCGGCTGCATCAAGGTCGATTGGCGTGGTGGTCTTCTCATTTCCGTCCTTCTGCTCCTCAGCCATCTGCTGCTGCAGAGAACTTTCCGGGTTCTGGTCAGCCGTCTGGTTCTGGGATGTCTCCTGAGGCTGAGAAGTCTTGGAATTCTTGTCCATCTCCTCCTCATCATCATCCACGACGCCCTGGGCAGCATTCCGGTAAGCTTCATCGATGGCATTATCCTCTTCCTGCTTCTCCCTGTGGTTGGTAATCTCGAATTTCACCTTATTAGATATATAGCCGATAGGGTTGAGTGCCTTTCTCACGATGGTGATGGTCTCGGTGGTGATATAGGTGAGGAATGCGATGGCCACGAAGAGAAGGATGGCGGTGAGTCCCGGAGGACCGATGACATTCTCCAAGGTCTGGACCACAAACATGCCGTGCTTTCCGCCCGGATTGAAGATGAGACTACCGAAGATAGGAGTGAGGAACTTGGCGAAGGTGACGGATGACCAGATCATCACCACCATCATGCAGAAGAACCACTTCCAGAGATTCACGCGATAGACATTCATCAGCTGGAAACCCACCATCACCACGAAGCAGGGAATCAGGAAGGCAGGGAAACCGAAGTTCACCGCCATCAGCCAATAGGAGAGGATGGCTCCCATGGATCCGCAGTAGTTCTGGAACAGCTGCTGGGTGTTGGTCCATTCTCCAGGCTGCATGTTCTCCAGCAAGCTCTGGTCGGCAGCGCCCGTACTGAGGAAGGAAATCATCGCCAGTATCATGACGACAGCAACCACGAGAAGAGCGAGTCCGAGGAAGAAATCGGTGATCGTATTGTTGAAAATATATTGTAAACCAATGGCTTCGCTAAATGATTTAGTTTTGCCTGATGTTTTTTTCTTTGCCATTTTTCTATTCCTTTTTAATATTTAACTGCAAAATTAGCAAAAAAGATTGAGAAACGCTCCTTTTTTTCGGGATTTTTTGCTAATTTTGCAACTTGTAATGAATAAATAGCAGTAATGAAGATAATTTTCACTAGTTTCGAAAAGAAAACTATCAATAGCCTGCCTCGAATTCTCTTTCCTGGCAAAATGATAGTGATAGATAAGGCTGAAGATACAGATGCCGCTGTAGAATATCTCCTGGGACAGGATATTCTGGGTGTGGATACGGAGACACGACCAAGTTTCTCCAAGGGTATGCGCTTCCAGGTATCGCTGCTGCAGGTGAGTACCCGCGATACCTGCTATCTCTTCCGCCTGCATCTCACGGGTATGACACCAGCCATCATCCGATTCCTGGAGGATAAAAAGGTGCCAAAAGTGGGATTGTCTTGGCATGATGACCTCTTGCAGTTGCATCGCAGATGCGATTTCAAGCCGGGATATTTCATCGAGTTGCAGGATGTGGCTAAGAAATTCGGCATCAAGGATATGAGCTTGCAGAAAATCTACGCCAACCTCTTCCATCAGAAAATCAGCAAGGCTCAGCGACTCAGCAACTGGGAATCCCAGGAGCTCAGAGAGGCTCAGTGCAGATATGCCGCCACGGATGCATGGTGCTGCATTCATATCTACGAGGAGTTCAACCGTCTCAGCAAGGCTGACGATTACGAGCTGGTAGAGTTCTAGGTTGATGTATTCGATTTTTCGTAAATGAGAGAATTGATAGAACTTAAAAGACTATATAATATAATAATGTATAAGAACGTATATTTAAAGAAAGGAAAAGAAGAATCTCTCAAGAGATTCCATCCATGGATATTCTCCGGCGCTATCCAGCGCATGGACAATGATATAGAGGAAGGTGAAACCGTAAGGGTTTTCACTTCTGCTGGCGACTTCATCGCCATCGGTCACTATCAGATCGGTTCCATCGCCGTGAGAGTGCTCTCTTTCAGCGATGTGGATATCGATAACGAGTTCTGGTGCGCCCGACTGGAATCGGCTTACAAGATGCGTCTGGCGGTAGGTATCGCCGGCAATCCAGACAACAACACCTATCGACTGGTGCATGGCGAGGGAGACAACCTGCCGGGTCTCGTTATCGACTGCTATGGTCCTACTGCCGTGATGCAGGCTCACAGTGTGGGTATGCATGTATGCCGTATGGAGATTGCCAAGGCGCTGAAGCAGGTGATGGGCGACGAGCTGCAGAACATCTACTACAAGAGCGAGACCACCCTGCCCTTCAAGGCCAACCTCGGCCAGGAGAACGAGTTTATCCTGGGCGGCCCCACCGACGAGGACCTGACCACGGAGAACGGGCTTCGCTTCCATGTCGATTGGCTTCGCGGACAGAAGACCGGCTTCTTCGTCGATCAGCGAGAGAACCGTGCGCTCCTGGAGCATTATGCCAAGGGCAGGACGGTGCTCAACATGTTTTGCTACACGGGCGGCTTCTCCGTCTATGCGATGCGGGGCGGAGCCAGCCAGGTCCACTCCGTCGATAGCTCGGCCAAGGCCGTGGAGCTCACCAACGCCAACGTGGCGCTCAATTTTCCGCCCGAGGATCATCGCCATGAGGCTTTCTGCGAGGACGCCTTCAAGTATCTCGACAGTCACGACGACAAGTACGACCTGATCATCCTCGACCCGCCGGCCTTCGCCAAGCACCACAAAGTGCTGGGCAATGCCATGCAGGGCTACAAGCGGCTCAATGCCCGGGCGCTGGCGCAGATCAAAAGCGGAGGGCTCCTCTTCACTTTCTCCTGTTCGCAGGCGGTCAGCAAGGAGTTGTTCCGCACCACGGTCTTCTCGGCCGCAGCCATCGCCGGACGCAAGGTCCGCATCCTGCACCAACTGACCCAGCCCGCCGACCATCCGATCAACATCTATCATCCCGAAGGCGAATACCTCAAGGGATTGGTACTTTACGTCGAATAAATCCGCTCTCGAACCGAATCCAAATAGTCGATATGGAACGCGAAACGATCGTCCGGGAATTTCTCGACAGACACAAAATCCGGTACGA